>OCVV011355252.1_pt1 | contig 17669 bp, 15 predicted proteins | sample 1539721 | NCBI WGS metagenome assembly OCVV01 (sample SAMN02144230, study PRJEB22623) | gut metagenome | biome: sheep rumen | host: Ovis aries | place: New Zealand | reverse complement strand
TGAGAAAGATGAACCGTACGGCGGCAGAGAAAAAGAACTGATTAAAGTCGGTGTCCATGTATTGCCGAAATTCCCGCGCGATACGACGGACCGTAACCGCACCTCACCCTTCGCGTTTACGGGCAATAAATTTGAATTCCGTATGCTGGGTTCTTCGCAGTCTATCTCGGGTCCTAACGTGGTGCTGAATACAGTGGTTGCGGAATCGCTTCGTCAGTACGCTGACGTACTGGAGAATGCCGATGACTTTGAGACAGCGTTGCACGATCTTATCCGTAAGGTCATTCGTGAACATAAACGGATCATTTTCAACGGAAACGGCTATGACGATTCCTGGATCAAAGAAGCGGAGAAGAGGGGACTGCTGAACCTGAAGTCCACTCCGGATTGCGTTCCCTACTACTTGGAGCCCAAGAATGTCGAACTCTTTACTCGGCATAAGGTCTATACGGAGGAAGAGATCCGGGCACGGTACGAGATCAAGCTTGACAATTACTGCAAGGTCCTGCACATTGAAGCCTCTACGATGCTGGACATGGTACGGAAGGATATTCTCCCGGCGGCCAGCGCCTATTCCAAGACGCTTGTGGACACGGCGCTCGCCAAGAAAAACCTCAGCCGCAGTATCGATTACAGCTTTGAAGCGGAAGAAGCGCTGAAACTCAGCTCGTTGACAGCGGCGGCCGTGGGGAAGGCACGCGTCCTGGAGGATTCACTGCTGGAGGTTCGGACGTTCAGCGATACGCTGGAACAGGCCCGATTCTATCGGGACACGGTATTTGCAGCTATGAACGAGCTGCGGATCGTCGTGGATGAGATGGAAACACATTGCGCAGCGAGTTACTGGCCGTATCCGTCTTACGGCGATGTACTGTTCAGCGTGAAATAAGGACGGGCACGAAGCCGGAGCTATTGAAAGCTCCGGCTTCGTTGGCGTCAGACCATATAAAGGATAACGAGCAGCGGTCCGGATAGACTGCTGCTCGCTTTATATGCGAAATCAGGAGAAGAATCGGCGTTTCCCATCTTTGGGAGGAACAAAGCCGGAGGCGATTTCAGGGCGTATTTCCTGAAGCCTCGCATGGATTCGATCCACGTCCTCTTCCTTTTCGAAAATCAGATTGGCAAATTCCTTCTCGCCGTGAACAAGAATCAGACGGTAATAGAAATAAGCGGGACTGTCGTCAGGCTCGACGATATTAACGCGGGTAAAGCGCCTGTCTATATACTCATATGGAACATAGTATTTGCGCCCGAGGTCCTTATAGTACAGGCAGAGCTTTCCCAAACGGACACGGCCGATTTCTTCTGCAGCGTTATAATCGTCGACATGTGCTTGGTCATCGATGGTTTTCTTGTCGACGCCTTTGAATTTCAGCTTGCCAAATCCGAACAAGACTCTGCCCTCTCTTTCTTAAACAAATCCCATCTATACCATTTTTTGGGGATATTGATAGCGATTAACGTCCCGACAATGCCGGCAATTGTTCCGGTGATCAAGCCGCCCAGAACGTCGGTGGGGTAGTGGACGACAAGGTAAATGCGGGAGATGCCCATCAGGATGCCGAAGACGATGGCAAGCCAGCTGACTTTTTTATTGCCAAGAATAAACAGGGGGACCATAGCGGCAAAAGCTGCGTTCGTGTGTCCTGAGGGGAAGCTCATATCACTCTCAATGTGTTGGCCCATCATAACCCAGAGCGGGTAATAGAAGCCTTCTACATCGGCGTAAGGACGCGGCCGCGCAATCACAACCTTTAGAAAGAGATTTACAAAGATGGCACCGAGAGCGAGACCAATGATCATAGCGGTGCCAAAACGGCGGGTCCTGTAGAAGAGCACGAGAGCGAGGGAGAGCAGGATGAGAAAGATACCGCCTTTCCCGAGAAGGGAGATGAAGTTCATCAGTGGCGACAGAACACCGCCGGCCATTTCGAAGAGCTTGTGCACGCTGGCAGTTATGCTTTCGTCGAAGCTGGCCATCGAGGTGTTCAGCCAATACGCTGTAGATGTTAGTTCCATGTTTGTTTACCACCTTTCCTCGTGTGTTTTCAGATACCTCGAAACAAAGATTATAGGAGGGCATGAAGCAGCTTGAAGCGAAGCTTGTTCCATGTATTCTGCTTTAGATAGCAGCTCTTCAGCATGATGTAAAGTTGATCGCGGCAAGCACTAACCTCTTCACTGCGGATGTCATGCTGGCTGAAAGCGGCTCTTTCAGCGGTGCGAACGAGAAGCTCGGGAGGCTGTGAGCCGAATGCGGATGCTTTTTGTGCGGCCTGATACATGGCGATAACGGCTTTGCGGGTATCTGTCTGTTCAAACAGACGATATCGCCAGGCCAGAACAAGAAGCCTTCGCACTGGTAAAACCGCGGCAGCAGCCAGCAGGGCGAGCAGATACAGAAGCGCCCGAGGCGGATTGTCTGCTGTATCCTTTTCCTGATCAACAGACGACTGGGACAGCAGGCCGACGGGAAGGGAAGGCGTATTGGCTGGCATGCCTTCCTGCGGCTGCGAAGCGGGTTCTACTGCCGACGAATTTGGTTCGGAGCTTGGTGCGGCGTCACCGGCTCCGAGAGCCTGGGTATCTAAACCGCTTTGACCGGTGACCTCCACGGGAAGCCAACCGAGCCCATCCTGATAGACTTCTACCCAGGCGTGCGCCTGATATCCTTTCACATCGGTATAGCGCCCGGCCTGCATATCGGCAAGAAAACCCTCCGTGATTCGGGCCGGTACGCCAAGACAGCGATATAGTACTGTAGCGGCGGTAGCAAAATGGACACAGCATCCCTGGTGGGATTCTGTTAAGAAGTAGGCAGCGTAATCATCAGAGGGATACGTACCGACATCCAGAACATAATTACCGGTTCTCTGTACAAAGGCCGCCACCTGAGAGACCACGTCATCCATCCCGGCATAAAGACCGTTAGCCTGGCAGATTGCCTGTATGGTGTTATACGTGGAAGTGGGGAGTCGAGTATAATAGTCGTGAGCGTAGCTGCGATAGGACAGTTCGCTGTCGCTCTTCCATGCAGGCAGCGACAGCATATCAAAGCTTTCGGGAAATGCGCGGTATGAAGCCGTATATGACGATTGCATTCCGGAGGGAACAAAACTGTCGTAACCGCCTTCTTCCGGACTGAAATAGGGAAGATAGCGATATACGCTGTCCTGCAGAACGCGTACGTCCATGCTCCGTTCGTCGGTATCTGCCTGGGCGACGGCGAGGGCAGCAAAGGGCAGGGAAGAGGCCACTGCGCCTTCCTCAACGGGCGCCCAGCCTGTCCCAATATAATCTCCGTAGGAGACCGTGCGCAGATAGACGCTCCCGCTTTGCTGTGTCTTAACCCGAAGGAAAACCGTTTCAAGCACTGCTGGATCCACAGAACGGGTGAGATCCAAGCTGCCACTTTGATCCTGCCAGGGAATCGGAGGACGGGACGGAGGTGCTTCGGCATAATCGTCCTCAATCTGTGCGCTTGGCGGAGCTGCGTCGGAATCGTTGAGACGGTCACTCTCTGGGACGTTATTGAACCATTTGTCCAGCTTCTGAAGCCAATCCTCCAGCGTACGATTAATCTCTGGACGGTCGGGTTCATAATGATATTCTTCGGGATTTACGTAAAAGAGCAGCAGAGAGAGAATCAAAGAAAGCGGGACAAACGCGCCTAAAACGCGCCGATAGCATTCCGAGTCCTCATCAAAGTGGCTGCCACCTGCGGCCAGGAGAAACCAGAACAACATCATTCCCAGCACGGAAAGAACAGGAGGCTTTGCAGTAACAGCCAGACAAGTCAGGAAGAAAGGAACGCTCCCGAGCAGAGCGAGCCCGACACGGCCACTCCGAGAACTGATTGCGGCTCCCATATAGGAGGAGAGGAGAAACACCAGAAACAGGAGCAACAGACTGTGATCGGAGGCGGAATTCAAATAGGAATAAGCTTCGCCGGGAAATACGATCTGTTCCATGTAAGCGCCAGTCAAACGGTCAAAGAGATCATTGAGCTGCTGGCTGAGATCGGGAGAAAAATACCGCGAGGCACCAAAAAGGAGCAGAGCGGAAGCTGGAAGACCTATCCAGAGTCCGTTGCGCGTACAAGTCGTAAGCCAGGTGCTCAGACACAGTAGCGCAACCCAGAGATAAAAAGCCGGCTGAACGGTACAGCCGAGACAGAGAAGGATCAACGAAATCAGAGAGTAACTGAACAACAAAAGCAGAGCCAGGTTGATGCCGCGGTTCAGATGCCTTTTCAGCGTCATTGTGCAGTCACCTCCCCGGAGGAGATGCGAAAAATGCTGCGTGCCGTTGAAGCATCAAAACCGCAGGGGCGATCAATCGGGAAGGCGAGAATGCCGGCGAGCGCAGAAGCACTCTCGTGTTCATTTCCGACCAGATAGAGCGTGTTGGCAACAATACGGTGTGGGAGTTCACGCCTGCACAGTTCAAGAGAGAGCCAATACAGGACCTCCAATCCCCGGTCGTTTTGCCCGGCTTGCTCAAGCACCAGGAAGATTTCCCGGTTCTCCTGTTCGAGAGCTTCCCGAACAATCAGCTTGTCGGCCTTGGAGCTAAGCTTCCAATGGATGGTGTTGCTCATGTCGCCGGGGCGGTAGTCCCGCAGATCATGGTCCTCGGAAAAACCGCCGCCATACTTCGGTTTGAGCCGACTCACACTTTTCAGAGCGGCGTCAAAATCCACGGCTTCCTCCGGCGCCAATGCGGGCGGGAGAACGGTGCAGATCAGGCTGGCCGGACAGGGCTGACGTATACAGAACAGCCCGAGCAGATCCCGGCATTCCACACGCTGTATCTGAATGTCAAGAGCGCCACAGAGATCGGTCGGAAGCGTTACTTGCTGTACACAGCTGCGCACGCCATAATAGCGGCAGGGGATTCGATACTCTTCAAGAGCAAAACGGTTACGGATATAGACTACGACGCAGACACTCCCAACGGGAAGCAGACGCTTAGTCTCGAAGTGCAGGGAGAGCTTCGCGTCGTCGTCACGCGTAGTATAGCCCGGAGCCTCCGCTTTCATATGAAGAGAAAGCATGGCAGGGAGCGAGATCAGAAACAGCAATGCAGGAACCGCGGCCATGGCCAAAACAAGATACAGGCCAAACCAGCCGCGATAGCTCAGATGAAACAGCCAGGCAGCTCCGAGCGCAAAAAGATAAAATAAGAAAGAGAGTGTCGGCATATTACTTGATCGCAGGAGCTTTAACCGCCTGCAGAATCTCATTTAATACAGCGACTTTCACTGTCGGATCGGCAGCCTCTTCCGACCAGATCAGCCGGTGTTCGATGCAGTCATGAAATACAAAACGAACGTCGCGGGGCAAAACATAATCGCGCCCCTGAATCCAAGCGGTAGCTTTGGAAAGCGCTGTGAGCGCAAGAGAAGCCCTGGGGCTGGCCCCTTGAACGATCTTCGTGTGCTGACGCGTTTTTTCGCAGAGACTGACAATATAGTCAATCATGCTGTCTTTAACAAAGACCTGCTCCACCGCTTTCCGCAGCTCAAGCAGCTCTTCCCGGCTGACTACTTGCTGGACCGCCTCGGCTTTGATTCCGCCCTGACGGCGGCGAATCATCTCGATCTCATCGTCGTGAGAGGGATAGCCCATGGAAAGACGCAGCATGAAACGGTCCATCTGAGAATCGGGCAGCATCTGGGTGCCTTTTGCTCCCGTAGGATTTTGGGTGGCGATCACGATAAACGGTTGGGGAACAGTATAGGTCTGGTTGTCTACTGTGACCTCGCCCTCTTCCATTGCCTGCAAAAGCGCAGACTGAGTACGGCTGGTAGCGCGGTTCAGTTCATCTGCGAGGAAGAGATTGCAGAGAATAGCGCCCTTCTGGTAATTCATGGCTCCGGTGTTGCGGTCGTATATCGAATACCCCGTAATATCCGAAGGTAGCACGTCCGGCGTGAATTGGACGCGGTTGTATTCAAGACCGAGCGCCCGTGAGACCGAGACAGCCATCGTTGTCTTCCCGACGCCGGGAATATCTTCCATCAAAATATGACCGCCGGCCAATATGGCGAGCAGCACTTTGATGACAGCTTCGTCCTTTCCGACGATAACGCGGCTAACCTCGCGAATAATAAGTTTGGCATTTCCGATTGAATCAAAGCTTTCCATGTGTCCTCCGACAGAATGAACAGAATTGGAGTAAGCGCATCTGCCAATGCAGGTATACGATAAACCCATATAGATATTTTATTATATCACATTTCGACAGAAGCGGCAAGACCGGATTCTGGTCTCGGATCGCACAGAAACTGCGTTTTGTAGCTCGGCTTAACCTTGTGGATTCCCTGTCACTATGGTATACTATTAAAATAAAACTATTTCCTGGAGAGACACCGATGGACCAGTTTAAACTTATTTCGGATTATCAGCCGACAGGGGACCAGCCGGAAGCGATCGATAGCCTTGTTGCAGCGATTGAAAATGGGATCGATGAGCAGGTCCTGCTTGGCGTGACCGGATCGGGAAAGACGTTTACCATGGCGAATGTGATTGCGCGGCTGAACCGACCGACGTTGGTGCTGGCTCATAATAAGACCCTTGCAGCTCAGCTGTGCAGCGAGTTTAAGGAATTCTTTCCGGATAACGCCGTCGAATACTTCGTTAGCTATTACGATTATTATCAACCGGAGGCGTATATTCCTCACACGGATACCTTTATCGAGAAAGATGCCTCGATAAACGACGAGATTGAGCGGCTTCGCCACAGCGCGACCTCGAGCCTGTTTGAACGGCGAGACGTGATTGTTGTAGCCTCAGTCTCCTGTATCTACGGTCTGGGCGACCCGATCGACTATGCCAACATGGTGATTTCTCTACGCCCTGGCCAAACCAGAGACTTTGAGGAATTGCTCCGCAAGTTGATTGATATCCGCTATGAAAGAAACGATCTTGCTTTCGAGAGAAACAAGTTTCGCGTAAGAGGGGATACGCTGGAGATCTTTCCGGCATATGCCAACGATCGGGCGATCCGCGTCGAATTCTTCGGAGATGAAGTAGATCGAATCAGCGAGATCAATGTGGTCACGGGGGAGCCGACGCGTATCCTGAATCATGTGGCGATTTATCCGGCAAGCCACTATGTCACGACACGGGAAAAAATGGCAGCGGCTATCGAGCGGATTCGTGCGGAGTGCGATGAGCGGGTACGCTATTTCGAAGAGAACAATAAACTCATTGAGGCGCAGCGCATCCGCCAGCGTACAGATTATGACATCGAGATGATGCAGGAACTCGGTTATTGCTCCGGGATCGAAAACTATTCGCGAGTCATCTCAAATAGGGCGCCAGGCAGCCCGCCGATGACGTTGCTGGACTATTTCCCGCAAGATTTTCTGCTGTTTGTGGATGAAAGTCATGTGACGCTTCCGCAGGTACGTGCGATGTACCGCGGCGACAGAGCGCGTAAAGAATCGCTTGTCGAATACGGCTTCCGCCTGCCATCGGCATTTGATAACCGTCCATTGAAGTTTGAAGAGTTTACTCAACGAATCCACCAGCGTGTTTATGTCTCGGCTACGCCGGGGGAATATGAACGGGAACGGGCCGGCCAAATCGTGGAGCAAATCATCCGCCCGACCGGACTGCTGGACCCCGAGATTTTTGTGCGTCCGATTGAAGGTCAGATCGATGATCTGATCGGTGAGATTAACGAAAAGATACGGCTCGGCCAGCGCAGCCTGGTGACGACGCTGACCAAAAAGATGGCGGAGGACCTTTCCGAGTACCTTGGTAACATCGGAATTCGCTGCCGCTACATGCACCATGACATCGGGACAATCGAACGTATGGAGATCATACGGGATCTCCGGCTTGGGGAATTTGATGTGCTTGTGGGTATCAACCTTCTGCGGGAAGGATTGGATATTCCAGAGGTCGGATTGGTTGCGATCCTGGATGCTGATAAAGAGGGCTTTCTGCGCAGTGAGACCAGCTTGATCCAGACGGTCGGAAGAGCGGCACGAAACGCCGAGAGCAAAGTCATCATGTATGCCGACGCGATTACCCCCTCCATGCGCGCATGTATTCAGGAGACGGAACGACGCCGCAGCATTCAGAAAGCGTACAATGAAGCGCACGGGATCGTGCCGAAGACGATCGTTAAGAGTGTGCGAGACCTGATTGAAATCTCGACGGATACCAGTACCGCTGTAGCTGGCCGTACCAATGGTGTCCGCATGACAGAACGAGAACGTCGCGAATTGATTGAGCAGCTTGAGACAAAGATGAAGAAAGCAGCCAAAATGCTTGAATACGAGATCGCGGCTCAGCTGCGTGACGAGATTATTCGCCTGCGGGGCGAGAAATGAGGAACACGATGAAATTGATGATTCTCGACGGAAACAGTATAGTCAACCGTGCCTATTACGGAATACGGCCACTGACTGCTCCAGACGGTACACCGACCAATGCGGTCTATGGGTTCCTTGCCATTCTGCAGCGTCTTCTCGATGAACAGAAACCGGACGCGCTCTGCGTGAGTTTTGATTTGAAAGCCCCCACGTTTCGCCATAAAAACTATGCCGAATACAAGGCTCAGCGAAAAGAGATGCCGGAGGAGTTGGCGCAACAGATGCCGGTCCTGAAGGAACTCCTGGACGCCATGGGGATTCGCCGCTATGAGCTGGAGGGTTATGAGGCCGATGATATCCTTGGCACGGTTGCAGCGATCTGCGAAGGAGAAAACTGGAACTGTGTGATTGTTACCGGCGATAAAGACAGCCTGCAGCTGGTCAGCCCGCAGACCAGCGTCTGTAATGTCAAGACCCGTATGGGGCAGACGGAGACCATAGAGTATACGCCCGAGCGTTTTGAGGAGGAATACGGATTCGAACCGATTCATATTATCGATCTCAAAGCCCTGATGGGAGACTCTTCCGATAACATTCCCGGCGTGCCTGGTGTTGGTGAGAAAACAGCACTGGGGCTGATACAGAAGTATAGAACACTGGACGCCATCTATAACGACCTCGATTCGCTGGAAGTGAAAGAGGGCGTTAGAAAAAAGCTGCGCGACGGGGAAGAAAGCGCGCGGATGTCCTATTGGCTCGCAACGATCGTCAGGGATGTACCTATTGCGTTTAAGCCTGAGGAGAATCTGTGGGATCACAATTACCGCCCGGAACTCTATGATTTGCTGAAGCGTCTCGGGTTCCAGCGGTATATCGAAAAGTGGGGGATTGAGCCTGCGAAGAACAGCAGGATCGTGAAAGAAGCAAAGCTGCTGCCGCGTGTTCAGGTAGAAAAGGCAGAGGACATTCGGGCGGCCTTGGAAAGCGACTATGTGGCTGTGATTCCGGTACAGAAGCTGGACAAACTGGAAATCTGCGACGGGAACAAGGTATACCTGCTGGACTGGACGAGCTGCGAAGAGGACTATACTAGTATCCTGCACCAGCTCTTCTCTGAAAATGTTAAGAAGGTTTCGCATTACGTCAAAGATCTTATGTGTCTCCTCCTGAAGGAGGGACTTTCCACAGAAGGCTTTCTTTTTGACACGGCTCTGGCAGCGTATCTACTGGATGCAACCGGATCCGATTATGGCCTCGAGCGACTCTCGGCTGCCTATGTTGGGCAAGATTCCTCCGGGGCAGAAGCGGTGTATGCCCTGTATCCGGTACTGACGGAAAAGCTTCGGGAACAAAAGATGGAGTGGCTTTACCAGAACGCGGAACTCCCTTTGTGTGCTGTCTTGGCCGAGATGGAACAAGCAGGATTTTCGATTGACCGCAAAGCACTGTTTGATTTCGGCGAGAGTTTGAACGACGGAATCTCTGCCCTGCAGGCGAGTATCTGGGAGCACGCTGGGCACGAATTCAATATCCATTCTCCGAAGCAGCTTGGAGAGGTCCTGTTTGATGAATTGATGCTGCCCTCGGGAAAGAAAACAAAAACCGGATGGAGTACGAATGCGGATGTGCTCGATAAGCTGCGGGGCAAGCACCCGATCGTCGATGAAATCCTGGAGTACCGGATGCTGACAAAACTAAAATCCACATATGCCGACGGCTTGCTGAAGGTGATTGCCGAAGACGGGAGGGTCCACACCAATTTCCAGATGACGGTTACGGCGACGGGGCGCCTATCATCGACGGAGCCGAACTTGCAGAATATCCCGGTGCGCAAGAAACTTGGCGCACAGATTCGGAATATGTTTGTGGCTGCTCCGGGAATGACGCTGGTCGACGCCGATTACAGCCAGATTGAGCTGAGGCTCCTGGCTCACATCTCGGACGATGAGACCATGCGAGAGGCGTTCTTAAGTGGTGAAGACTTTCATACCATTACGGCTTCCCGTGTATTCAATATCCCTATTGAGGAAGTCACGCCCTTGCTTCGCAGCCGCGCCAAAGCAGTCAACTTCGGCATCGTGTACGGGATTTCCGCATTTTCTCTGGCTCAGGATATTGGCGTGTTTCCCAATGAAGCAAAGGCGTATATGGATGCATATTTGGAGAAGTATCACGGCGTCAGGGACTATATGAAACGTATCGTGGAGCAGGCCAAAACGGATGGCTATGTGACGACACTTTATGGGCGCCGCCGCGATCTTCCGGAACTGAAGAGCAGCAATTTTAATATGCGGCAATTCGGAGAGCGGGTAGCGCTGAATATGCCGATACAGGGGACGGCAGCCGACATCATTAAGCTGGCGATGGTTCACGTGTCACAACGTCTCAAAGGCGAGAACCTGCTGGCTAAGCTGCTGCTGCAGGTTCACGATGAACTGATCGTGGAATGCCCGGAAGAGGAAATGGAGCGTGTCAGTCAAATCCTCAAGGAAGAAATGGAACAGGCTGTTGAGCTTTCGGTCCCCCTGACGGTCGAGGTCAAATCGGGACATAGCTGGGCGGAGGCGCATTAATGAGCTGGCAGATTCAGAATGTCAGGCCCGAGGACATCATTCAGTTGAAGAACCTGGAGGAACAATGCTTCTCCATTCCCTGGACCCGGGAACAGCTGGAAAGCCAGCTTCCGGATGAGCATCACTGCTTTATCCTCGCCAAAGAGGGGGACCGGGTTCTGGGGTATGTCGGTATGATGTATGTGCTGGATGAGGGGTATATTTCCAATGTTGCAGTCGCTCCTGAGATGAGACAAAAAGGGATAGGAGACAGCCTGATTGAGGAATTGATGCACAGAGCAAGGGAACGGGATCTTTCTTTTGTTACGCTTGAGGTGAGAGAAAGCAATATGGCGGCTATATCCCTGTATAAAAAGCATGGCTTCCAGAAGGTAGGGCAGAGAAAAAAATACTATGATTTACCAAAGGAAGATGCTATACTGATGACGAAATATTTAAAGTGAGGCATTGAGCGAATGAAGATACTCGCGTTTGAGTCGACCTGCGATGAGACTGCGGTTGCCGTTGTTGAGGACGGAAGACATATCCTTACCGATCAGATCTTCTCACAGGCCAAGCTGCACGCAGTTTATGGCGGCGTTGTGCCGGAGATCGCCTCCCGCTGTCATGTGGAATCCATTTCAATCCTGGCACAGCGGGCGATCGAGGCAGCTGGCATCACACGAAAAGATATCGATGCAGTAGCGGTCTCGTATGCTCCCGGTCTGATCGGCGCAGTTCTTGTCGGTGTGAACTTTGCGAAATCCTGTGCTCTCGCTCTGAACGTACCGCTGATTCCCGTTCATCATATCCGCGGACACATCGCTGCGAATTATTTGGCCTACCCGGAACTGGAACCGCCTTTCCTTTGCTTGGCCATTTCGGGCGGCAATACGATCCTCGTGGATGTGAGAGGTTACACGGATATGAAAATCCTCGGTGCAACCAGGGACGACGCGGCGGGGGAGTGCTTTGACAAGACGGCGCGTGTTCTGGGGCTTCCATACCCCGGTGGCAAACCGATCGATGATTTGTCCCAGGGCGGAGATGACGCCCGGTACAATTTCCCGATCGGCCATGTGGATGGAAATCCGTATGATATGAGTTTTTCCGGCTTGAAGACGGCGGTCATCAATCTTGTCCACAATGCGGAGCAGAAGGGCGAACAAATCGACCGGGCCTCGCTGGCGGCGTCCTTTACCCGCGCGGTAAGTGAGAGCCTGGTGCCGCGGACCATGCAGGCCGCTAAAGACCTCGGATACCGGAAAATTGTGGTAGCAGGCGGAGTTGCGGCAAACTCCCGCATACGCGCAGATTTCAAAGCTGCAGCGGAAGCGCAGGGCTGCGAGCTCTTTGTTCCTCCGCTCAAACTCTGCGGTGACAACGGGGCTATGATCGGCGCACAGGGTTATTATGAGTATCTTGCCGGAGCGAGAGCTGGCAGCGATCTGAATGCATACGCCACCATGGAGCTTTGATAGATACGGGAGGGACCTATGATGGACAGACACGAAGGACATCGGGAGCGAATGCGCGAGCGATTCTTTCAACATGGCCTGGAGACCTTTAACGAGATCGAAGCGCTGGAGATGCTGTTGTACTATGCCATTCCCCGCAAGGACACCAATCCGCTGGCACACGATCTGCTGGATCGCTTTGGGACTCTGGAATACGTTCTGAACGCGACAGAGGAGGAACTTTGCGCTGTGCCAGGCGTCAACCAGCGAATTGCTGCGCTTTTGATGATGGTGCCTCAGATGACACGCTTGAGTGAAGTGACGCGTGCCAATCAAATCGTTGATGTTACCCGTACGGAAGATGCAGTGAAGCTCCTTCAGCCATACTTCCGTGGTCAGCGGCGTGAGCTGTTCATTATGTTGTGCTTGGACGCACAGAAGCGTGTGACCCACATCGAGCAAATGAACAAGGGTGTTGTGAACTATGTAAATTTCGACACGCGGCGTGTGGTCGAAACCGCTTTGAAGCGACATGCTGTCTCCGTCATTTTAGCGCATAACCATCCGGACGGGCGAGCGTATCCTTCTAAAGAAGACGATTCTGCGACTGGCCAGGTTTTGCGTGCATTGAACACGGTAGGGATAGAGCTATACGACCATATTATTATAGCGGGAGAAGGTGCTGCATCCTATCGGCGCAGTGGCGCGATGCCACTATTTAGATTCAATTATTGACACAGTTATGTAAATAGAATCCTGTCATTCCTTTGTAATAATATCGCTCGACCTAAGACGCGAGCAAAGAAAAAAGACTGATTTTTCGGGGATACAAGGGAGCAGGGCTGTTGAAAAACCTGTTGGAAATGTTGATAACTAATTGATGAATTGCTTTCGTGACCGCGTTATGTTACGTAAAAAAGAGTTCGGATTCTTTCGATTTTATCGAAAAAACCGGACTCTTTTTTTCTTGAATTCAAGGTAAAAGCAAAGCTGACATAACAAATAGTTATCTTCCGGAATGACCATTTACAAATAGTTGTCATGGATTCTGGGCACAATAACAAATCGGATACTCGAGGCGAGCGCCTATACGAACTGTATAGGGCAATGCGGCAAAAAGCCTTTGAAATCAAAGAAAACCCGGATTTCCGCATAAACGGAAACCCGGGTGAAATTGGAGCTGGTAATGTGACTCGAACACACGACCTGCTGATTACGAATCAGCTGCTCTACCGACTGAGCTATACCAGCATGTATACGTTTTTTGATCAGCGGCGCTTAGTATAGCACAATTCAAGCGATTCGTCAACTGATAATGTACAGGCTTTTACGTGTTCTTTTTTGGCAGAAGTGTATTTGTCCATTCTTCTGGTTTGAACCCAAGAAGGACTTGGTGCTCCGTGATCAGGAGCGGACGTTTGACAAGCATACCGTCGGTTGAGAGAAGTGTGAGCTTTTCGTCTTCTGTCATTTGCGGGAGTTTGTATTTCAAATTCATCTGTTTATAGAGGAGACCGCTCGTATTAAAGAAGCGGCAGAGCGGAAGCGCGCTTTTCTCCCACCAGCTTTTCAACTCTGCAGCGGAGGGCTTTGCCTCTTTAATTGATCGCCTTTCATAGGCGATGGCGTTTTCGATTAACCAACGTTCGGCCTTTTGACAGGTTGAGCAGCGGTCGTAACAGAGAAACAGATTCATAACTACTTCCTCAATAGCGGATTTAGTTGTTCTCCCCACAACTGTGTGAGAACAGCCAGGGAATACGCCGCATTGGCGGGGCTGGTTGATGGGAGCTTGTGCGCAGATATGCCAAGCTGCGGGAACAGATACTTCTGATAGAGCAAATAGGCTTTCCCGCCGTTGATAAAAATGTTGGGCCCAATGGGGGCTGCATCAAGAATCGGGTGCAGGTCGGCCGGCAAAACGTCCCGGATGGAGCTATCAGACGAACCGACAATACTGCAGCGCTCGATCACGTCGTACAGCGCGATGTGGTTTTTCTCCAGAAGAAGAGCCTTTTGTTCCAGCGTTCTCGGCGTGCTTTCTTTGCACAAGCTCGCAATGACAGGCCAGAAACGATTTTGAGGGTGCCCATAAAAGAATTGGCACTCCCGGGATTTGACCGAGGGAAAGCTGCCCAGAATCAAGAGCCGGGAATCCGATCGATAGAAAGGGCCAAAGCCGTGTTCCAGTGTTGTTCGTTCCATAGCGTTTGTGCAGTCTCCCTACTAAAATGGAAGCATAAATGCCTATTACATTCAGATGCGGTTTCATTATACACGCGATGGCCAACGGCTGCAAGCTGGAACAGGAGATGCATCCGTGTACTGAAATCATACATTGTTCGATGGCCGAGCAGTTGACGAAGTTAGCCAGATAAGTGTATACTAACAGCATATTGCTGTGCGGCAAACTCTTGGAGTTTGCTGGCGCGGGAATGGATCGGAAAGATGATAAGTGAGGAAAAGCAACCATGTTTGGAAAAAGACCGGATGGAATCAGAGTCAAGGGGATCGACCCTGTAATGCAAATCACTCCGTATGTCATGCCTATGCGTTGCGATGCCCAGGTGTTTCTCAAGCATCGGGCAGATATGGAAGCCATGTCAAAGTATGTGCGGCAACAGAAGAAAGATAAGAACGAGCAGATTTCTTACATGCAGATCATTGTTGCCGCCTATATTAGGGCGATCAGCCGCAATCCGGAAGTCAATCGCTTTATTATGAACAAGCAGCTCTTTGCCCGCAATAACTGTTCGGTCGCGTTCACGATCCTGAAAGACCCAAGCGATGCAGATAAAGGGGAGTCTGTGGTAAAAATCAAGTTCGACCTGACCGATACGATCTACGATGTGCGTGACCGTATGGAGGCCAGTGTGGCGGCTAATCGGGGAGATCAGCCTGCAGGATTCGTCGACAAGCTACTTACGGGGCTGTTTGCCGTGCCCGGGCTTGCCACTCTGGTGGTCGGTGCGGTTCGCCTGCTGGACCGTTATGGCCTCGCCCCTGCGATCCTGATGGAAGAGCTGCCCTTTTATGTTGGAATGTATATTACCAATACCGCGTCTATCGGCCTGCACGATGTCAATCATCATATTTATAACTGGGGAAATGTCGGCCTTTTCTTCGGTATGGGAATCACGGAAAAGGTTGCGGTGGTGGAAAATGGGGAGACCCGTATGAAACGCTATCTGCCGATCGGGATCACCGCTGATGAGCGCGTCTGTTCCGGTGCTCATTATGCTCGGTTTTTTGCCGATATGAGACGATACCTGGACCAACCGGAGCTTTTGGAGGCTCCGCCGGAGAGCATTCGGTTTGACAAAGGCTGCGAATACCACGAACCCAAGGTCAGTACGCAGAAAGCGACGAGTGCAACCCGCTGAAAAAGGAGGAGATTGGGACATGAAAACACTGTTGCGAAACGCGAAAATATACGACGGTACCGGAAATGCACCGTTTGAAGGCGATGTCCTCATTGAGGATGACCGTATTCAACGGATCGATGCGCACATTGAGGAAGAGGCAGATACCGTTCTGGACCTGAACGGGAAATCCGTGGCTCCCGGTTTTATCGACGGGCACTCGCACAACGACTGGTTCGCAATTAAGAAGGAACCGCTTCCATATTTTGAACCGTTTATTCGCCAGGGAATCGCGACATTTGTCGCCGGCAACTGCGGGCTTTCCACAATCGGTTTTGAACCGGGAAGTCCCTATGTTGACAAACTTGGCGGAGGCTTGTTCGGATTTCGCGATACTGTTGGAGAGTTTGGTACAGCAGAGGATTTTTTTGCGGCGGTCGATGGGGCTATGCCATGCAATATGGCTCTTCTTGCCGGACACTGTTCGGCGCGCGCAGCCGTTTCCGGTTACTCAAACCGGAAACTGACTCAGGATGAAGAGCGAGAAATGCTGGCCATCCTTGAGAAAGCGTTGCAGCAGGGGGCGGCAGGCCTCTCTCTTGGTATGATGTATGAACCGGGGCTGTATGCTGACGTCGAAGAACTGAAAAAAGTGGCGGCACTTTGCGTCAAGTATAATAAGCCTCTGACTGTACATCCCCGTGCTGAATCAAAAGTTTCCATGGCCTATCCTCAACTCTTCGGACGCTCGCATCTGTTGCGTGCTTTTGACGAACTTGTGGAGATAGCCAAGGGAACCAATCTGAAGCTGCATTACTCTCACGCTATTTTTGTCGGACGTAGCTCTTTTAAGGATAAAGACGAGCTGATAAAGATGATGGATAAGCTGCGTGCCGAGGGTGTGGACGTCATGTTTGATATCTATAACGAGTGCCTTGGCGTCTCAGTCATTACGGTTATCCTCCCGAGCTGGTATCAGGGGATGAGCGCGGAGGAGAAGAAAAAGCCTTTCAACCGTTTGAAGCTAGCCGCTCTCGTAAAAGCAAGCAGCATGCTTCTCGGCTTTGGCTTCAAGGATATTGTGGTCGCTTACATAGGGCCGGGGTACGAGCGCTTTGAAGGAAAGACTGTTCACCAGATTGCCAAGGAAGAGGGCATGAGCGATCTGAATGCATATCTGATGCTTTGCGAAGTCAGTGACTTCAAGGGGCGTGTCAATATGGGGCCTTACTCTACGCCGGAAATCATTTCAGCCTTTGAACATGATGCGCGCTGCCTGTATATGACAGACGCCTGGGTGGAGGATCATGGTATACAAAATCCTGCAATTTATGATTGTTACCCCAAATTCCTGCGCGACTCGCTTCGCGGGACTGGCGACACCATGCCCAACACGATTCGCCGGATGACGGGAGCCATAGCCGACCGCTTTATGCTTCCGGAACGTGGGTATCTGAAAAAAGGCTATTATGCGGATTTGACTGTCTTTGACGAGGAGAAGCTCCGTAATGGCGTGCCGGACCAGGAAAAGCCGTTTGGGATCGAAAAAGTATTCATCAATGGGCGAATGATTCTGGACGGAGATACGCTGGATGAGCAGGCTGTAAAAACAGCTGGCAGGGCAATCCGAATTCCATAAGAAAAAGGAGCTTCCGAGGAAGCTCCTTTTTCTTATGAATGAATCTGATTATAGATGGAGCTGAAAACCACCATAGTCGAAGACACCGCTGCCGTGCGTAAGCTTTCCCGCGCTTTGCAGATGAAAGAGAGAGGCTGCAATTTCGTCAACAAGAGAGACCGGGATTTGAAGTGAGTGGTGCCCGGGCAAAACACGCGTGATTTCCAGATCTCGGACGCGTTCCACAGATTGCATGAACAGCGCCGGATCCGTGGAAGGATAGAACATATCGAGGCAGCCGCCATAGATCAGATCTCCACTGAAAAGATACCCGCGATCCGGCTCAAA
>OCVV011329643.1_pt1 | contig 17670 bp, 14 predicted proteins | sample 1539721 | NCBI WGS metagenome assembly OCVV01 (sample SAMN02144230, study PRJEB22623) | gut metagenome | biome: sheep rumen | host: Ovis aries | place: New Zealand | reverse complement strand
TAAACGGCGTTCGCCCCATTCGCGGAGCGAATTTAGCATGGGCGAACGCAAGTTACTGTCACGCCCCTCGAGAGGGCGTGAACAGTAACCGGCTGCTGAAAACTGTTCGGAAAAAAATGCAGTCAGGCGTTGACACTCATTTTTGATTCGAATATAATGGACGGGTGCGACGGCGGTAAACGCATGTATTTTTGCATGCCCTGACTCCCCGGTTTTTGGAAAAAATTTACCTGCCACTGCGACACGCACATACTTGAATGATACCAGTAGAGATTAATTTAGAAGAATTGGATCGGCTTTTCCGACAGGAGACCGGACTGGACCGGGACCTGCGGCGGGAGCAGATCACAGATGCACCGATGGAGGAAAATACATGAAAACCTATGTGCCAGGCGCAGCAGATATTGAGAAGAAATGGTATGTAGTGGATGCGACCGACATGACCCTCGGACGCCTTGCAAGCACAGTTGCCACTGTTCTTCGCGGCAAGAATAAGCCTTACTACACTCCTTTTATGGATACAGGCGACTATGTTATCATTGTAAATGCAGAGAAGATCAAAGTTACCGGCAAGAAGCTGGATCAGAAGATCTATTTCCGTCACTCCGAGTATGTCGGCAGCGCGAAGTATACAACCCTTCGTGAGATGCTCCGCACAAAGCCCATCAAGGTTGTTGAGCACGCAGTCCGCGGCATGCTTCCCAAGGGAAGACTCGGCGATGACATGTACAGAAAGCTCCATGTCTATGAAGGTCCCGAGCACAAGCACGCAGCACAGAAGCCCGAAGAGCTGAAGTTCTGATCGACTTTGACGCCAGCCGGCAGGAACAGGACCGGCGGCATTCGACAATAGATGGCCGAAACAGATCCGGATGAATCGGACGGCCAGAGCTTGAAAGGAGATATTTACAATGGCTAAAGAAGCGACATATTATGGAACCGGCAGAAGGAAATCCTCTGTTGCCCGTGTTTTCATTACACCCGGCACCGGCAATATGACCATCAACGGCAGAAGCCTGGATGACTATTTCGGACTTGAGACCCTCAAGGTTATCGTCAACCAGCCTATCGTTCTCACCGGCACAACCGGTCAGTATGACTACAAGATCACTGTCAAGGGCGGCGGCACAACCGGCCAGGCAGGCGCAATCCGTCACGGCATCTCCCGTGCCCTCATCGAAGCAGACGCGGACCTTCGTCCCGTTCTCAAGAAGGCCGGCTTCCTTACCCGTGACCCTCGTATGAAAGAGAGAAAGAAATACGGTCTCAAAGCGGCACGTCGTGCTCCTCAGTTCTCCAAGCGCTGATCGCAGAGACTGCAGTACCTATATCCTATTATCTTACAAAGAATCGCATATTTTTCAAAGATCACACACACAGACCCCCGGAAAGCAGTTTCCGGGGGTTTTTCTTTGTGGGACACTGGGGACATTGGGGACGGTTGTGGGACACTGGGGACGGTTCTGAATGTCCCACAACTCTCCCTATAGCGTGTTTAAAAGGAATATGGTATATTGGTTAAAGGCGGCGAATCGCCGCCGGTGATACACAGAACTATTGTCGGAACAAGGTGGTATACATGAGAAAAGATATCAGCAACCGCATACAGAGCGTGACCAACCGGATCCTGGAGGATTATCAGTACGGCCGTGATATAGATAATATGAATGTCTTTAACCAGCCCGACAGCACGGCGGTCATCGACATCGTCAACAAGCTGCTCAATATTCTGTTTCCCGGCTATTACAGGCCCAGGGAATTCAGGAGCTACAATTATGACAGCCGGATCGCGGTGGTGATCGAGGATGTCATCTACAACCTGCAGAAGCAGATCGCCATCGCCCTCCGTTTCAAGGAGGAGTACGCGGCAGAGACGGATTTCGAGCTCCGCATGTCGGCCGAAGAACTGGCGATTGATTTTCTGGACAGGATCCCTCATATCAGGGCCCTGGTTAACACGGATATGCAGGCTTCCTACGAGGGAGATCCGGCGGCTTTCAGCAAGGATGAGATCGTCCTCTGCTATCCGGGACTTCTGGCGAGCACCATCAACCGCCTGGCTCACGAACTCTTCCTGCTCGGTGTTCCGCTCATTCCCAGAATGATGACGGAGTACGCCCACAGCAAGACCGGTATCGACATCCATCCCGGCGCGACCATCGGCGAGTACTTTTTCATGGATCACGGAACCGGCATTGTCGTCGGTGAGACTTCGATCATAGGCAAACACGTCAAGGTCTATCAGGGTGTCACCATCGGTGCCCTTTCAACCCGCGGCGGCCAGCGCCTGAAAGGCGCCAAGCGTCATCCCACCATCGAGGACAATGTCACGATCTATGCCGGTGCCTCTATTCTGGGCGGCGATACCACCATCGGAGAGGGCTCGGTCATCGGGTCCAACGTCTTCATCACAAGTTCGGTCAAACCCGGGACCCGGATCAGCGTCAAGACCCAGGAGCTCATCATCCGCAACGGCGATGAGGACTTCGAACTGCACGGCACACCGGAATCCGCTGAAGACATGGAAGAGTCCAAACCGGATGACACCTGGTACTACGTGATCTGATAGAATGATCCTGTAATCAACAGGCTCTTTTCTGTAAGAGTCCGGCTGCATAAAGATCAATAAACAGGAGGAAAAAGAATGGCTGTTACTGCAGGAATCAAGGGGGTGAGAAAGTTTGTCGTCAACGAGGATATGCTGGCTTCCAAAGTCGGCAGCGGCCTTGTAAATGTTTTCGCCACCCCGTGTATGATCACCGGGATTGAAAATACAGCTGCAATGTCGGTACAGCCTGAACTTGAAGAGGGCAGGACCACTGTGGGCATAGCGATCAGCGTCTCCCATGTCGCCGCCACACCCCTGGGGATGGAAGTCCGTATCGAGACTGAGCTCACAGAAGTGGCGCCCAACGGCAAGGTCATGACCTTCAAGGTGGCCTGCTATGATGAGGCCGGCCTGATCGGAGAGGGGACCCACCAGCGCGCCATTGTTGACCGCGCCCGTTTCGAGGCAAGGGCAAACGCCAAAGGCGCAAAATAAAGATTCGCAGCAGCTGCTCAGAACTTTGCTTTCTGAACAGCTGTTATTATGCATTGATTCCGGAACCGGCCGGGCTTCGCAATCGTTCCCGAATCTGGGCGAGTTGCGCAATCGTTCCCGAATCCGGCCGGACTGTACAATCGTTCCCGAACCGGGCCGGGCTTCGCAATCGTTCCGGAACCGGGAAGAAAAACGGATACCTGTACGGAAGGGAGAAGGCACATGAAATTTGTCATTCAACATCAGACATCCTCCTATATGCGGCTGCGTCTTTGCGGAGGCCGGTTCACCGGAACCGAGGCAGAGGTGCTGGACTATGCGCTGTCCAATCTCAAGGGCGTCTCCGGTGTCAGGCTTTATCCGGCTTCCGGAGGAATCGCCTTTTCCTACAAGGGCGACAGGGAAACTATTCTCAGAAAGCTTCGGAACCTGCAGTTCCACAATGTTAAAATGTTTGCAGAGGGGATTGAGGAGAGCATAGGAAGGGAAGAACTGTCCCGCAGAAAGCTCAGCCCGGAGCTCAAGAGAAAATTACGCTGCAAGGTCATTGCCGAGGCGGCTGCGGATATGCTCCTTCCCGCTCCGGTCCAGTTGGGATATCACATGTACCAGCTCGTGACGCTCAAAAACCTGTAAAAATATTTTCGGCGGAGAGCTTATTTGACTTACTTTTTACTTCGAGACAGATTGAAAGGGACCGGGAATGAGACTTTCAGAGAAATGTGCGGTCTGTCTGTACGATAAACAAAAGAGACTGGTTCAGGATGAGGAATATCTGGCGGAGGTCAGAGGACTTCTGGAAAACCGAGATCCTGAGGACACTTCTCCCTACATGGTATATCTGTTTGACCGGGCTTTTATAAGCAGGTTCGGAGACCAGGGGGAGGCCGGCCGGTATCGCGCGATCAAAAAAACCTTCAACGACCTCGTGCTCTCAATGGAGGACGCAGTACGCCGAAGAATTGAGGAGGCAGAGGATCCCCTTGCCGCCTCAATATTGTTTGCGCGGATCGGCAATTATATCGATTTCGGCGCCATGCAGGATGTAAGTACGGAGACCTTCCTGGGGCTCTTTGAAGATCCTCAGATGGGAGAGGCAGACCATCGGACATATCTTTCCTTCCTGGAAGAATGTGCCAAAGCGAAAACCTTCCTGCTCATTGCGGACAACTGCGGGGAGATCGTGCTGGACAAGCTCTTTCTGGAACAGCTGGCAAAGCGCTTCCCCCGGCTTGACATGTATGTGCTGGTCCGGGGAGACGTCGTGCTCAACGACGTCACACCGGAGGACGCGGTTTATGCCGGAATCGACCGGCTGGCGAGGATCGTCTCCAACGGCGCCCCCATTCCGGGCACGGTCTACAGGATGCTGCCCGAAGAGGCGCGCAGGGTACTCGACACTGCGGATGTGATTCTGGCCAAAGGACAGGGCAACTATGAATCTCTTTCCCACCAGGGAAGGCATATTTTCTATGCGTTTTTGTGTAAATGCGACTTATTTATAACCCGTTTTCAGGTACCGAAACTGACAGGAATGTTTGTTGAGGAAAAATGAGTCACGGGGGACGGTTCTGAAAACTCATTGCGTGCAATGAGTTTTTCAGAACCGTCTCCCGTGACTCAAATCGAAAAACAGGCAGTAATCGCTTGACAAAACGTTGATTTTACGCTTTAATATACTAAATTAAATAACAAACAAACCGTTGATGCGGAAGTAAAACGTGAGGGGCACCCACAGAGAGTCCGGGCAGGTGAGAGCCGGATGGTATGCTGACACGAAAAATGGTCCGCGGAGGGCATGTTGAAAGGCACTCCTTTATGAAAGTATCAGGTGTGGTTGGTCTGAACCGGGACTGCTGCATTGATCAGCCGGAAGGAGCCTGCCGAGTATGACATGACGTGAAGGCATACGTCAGTTGCCGGGAATTTGTTGGAATTCCTAAGAAAGAGCGTGCGCTCGTCCGCAGATCCTGCGCCTGAAGAGAGTTCCCCGATGTTAAAACCGGAAAAGGGGGAGATTTCGGCATAGGAGGATTTTGGCAAAGGAATTCCCTGGACTGCAGGGGATTTTTTTATGGAAAGAATCGAACACAGACCCGGGAGAGTCCGGATCGATCCGACCTTTCTATGAGCACACGAAGCGGGGTGGCACCGCGGGCATACAAACTTTGAATGCTTCGTCCCCGGCAGAGTGGATCCGTTTGGGTTCACCCTGCCGGGGATTTTGTTTTATTTGAAGATTTCCGGCAGAAAAAAGGTGAAAAGCCATGCGGGAGAGTATGATTCGTCGGACGGCGGGGGATTTTTCCGGGGGCATGGCGGAAGAGAAAATTGATTTGTCCGGATAGAGACAGAGAGGAGCAGACAATGATCAAAGAAGCTATCATCAAGATCGTCACAAAGCAGGACCTGACTTTCAAGGAAGCAGAGACCGTTATGAATGAGATCATGAACGGAGAGACGACCCCGACCCAGAACGCGGCCTTTTTGTCGGCACTCTCGACCAAGAGCACTAAGGCGGAGACCATCGATGAGATTTCCGGCTGTGCCGTCTCCATGCGCAGCCACGCAACGCCGGTGGAGCATCCCGGCATGGAGGTGCTGGAGATCGTCGGCACCGGCGGAGATAATGCCAATACCTTTAATATCTCGACGACCTCTGCCATGGTCGCCGCCGCGGCAGGCGTCAAGGTTGCCAAGCACGGCAACCGGGCCGCCTCTTCCCAGAGCGGGACAGCGGACTGCCTCGAGGCCCTAGGCGTCAACATCCAGCAGGACCCCGAACTCTGCAGGAAACTCCTGGCCGAGGCAGGCTTTTGCTTCATGTTTGCCCAGAAATATCACTCAGCCATGAAATACGTCGGCGCCATCCGCCGGGAACTGGGTTTCAGGACCGTTTTCAATATCCTGGGCCCCCTCACCAATCCCGCCAGACCGGAGTATTTCCTGCTCGGCGTCTACGATGAATACCTGGTGGAGCCGGTTGCCAAGGTTCTGGCCTCCCTGGGCGTCCGTCACGCCCTCGTGGTCTACGGCCAGGACAAGATGGATGAGGTCTCCGTATCGGCACCCACGACCGTCTGCGAGCTCAAGGAAGGCTTTTACCGGACCATCACCATCTGCCCCGAAGACTTCGGCTTTAGCCGCTGCAGCAAGGAGGAGCTCCAGGGCGGAACCCCCGAGGAAAACGCGCAGACCACCCGGGGTATCCTCTCCGGACAGATCCGGGACGCCCGCCGCACCTCCGTCCTGCTCAATGCAGGCTGCGCCCTCTATGCTTCCTATGCCGCCCCTTCCATTGCGGAAGGTGTTAAACTCGCGGCGCAGATGATCGACAGCAGCAGGGCTCTTCAGACCCTTGATGCAGTCATCAAAGTGTCCAACCAGGGAGCCTGAACACATCCGGATATTTTTTCTGAGTGACAGCTGAAACATCCTGTGATTCTTTACTGCGATCGCCTGCGCGAAAAACGCTTCCTTCACATGCGCAGCATGTGTTGATATCCCGGCGGGCAGCATGGCCGGAAAGAATGAAATACGACGGGAAACAGGACGGTAACGGAATCCGAACGAAAGAGGAACAGAATCAGAAAGGAACCGGAAAGGAAACAGGACGGAAGCGGAACGGAATCAGAACGAAAGCAGAACAGAATCAGAGAGGAACCGTAACGAAATCAGAACAAAACCAGGAAGGAATCAGAGAGGAACCGGAACGGATTCAGAGAGGAAGAAAAATGGCGACAATACTGGACAGGCTGGCGGCCCACGCCGTCGAGCGCGTTGCGCAAAAAAAGAAGACAGTTTCTCTCGAGGAGATCCGTGAAAAGGCAGCTGCCCTGTACAGGGACCAGCCGGCGGATGCAGCATTCGCCTTTGAAAGAGCCCTGTCCGGCGAGGGGATGCATTTTATCTGCGAGTGCAAAAAAGCATCCCCCTCCAAGGGCCTGATTGCACCGGATTTTCCCTATCTGGAGATCGCGCGATCCTACCAGGCAGCCGGCGCCTCCGCCATTTCTGTCCTCACGGAGCCCAGATGGTTTCTGGGCGCGGACCGCTTCCTGCAGGAAATTGCGGCGGAAGTCACGATCCCCTGTCTGCGCAAGGATTTTACCGTGGATCCCTACATGATCTATGAGGCAAAGCTACTGGGCGCTTCCGCAGTCCTTTTGATCTGTGCCATTCTGGATGACGGGCAGCTTGCGCAATATCTGGAGACCGCCCATTCTCTGGGGCTCTCCGCCCTGGTGGAAGCCCATGACGAGAGCGAGGTCCACCGCGCCCTGGCAGTCGGCGCCCGTATCATCGGCGTCAACAACCGGGACCTGCACACCTTTGAGGTGGACATCAACAATTCTGTCCGCCTGCGCAGCCTTGTTCCAGCAGACTGTATCTATGTGTCGGAGAGCGGCATCCGCAATGCCGATGATGTCGGCGTCCTCTACCGGAACGGCACCAATGCCGTCCTCATCGGCGAGACCCTGATGCGCAGCCCCGATAAAAGCACACTGCTCCGGGAACTCAGGAGCAAAGAAGAGGTTGGAAATCATGTGTGAACAAACCATAGGGAAGACAATGGTCAAGATCTGCGGTCTGCGCCGGCCCAAAGACGTGGTGGCGGTAAACCGCCTGGAGCCGGATCTGGCGGGCTTTATCCTCTCCCCCGGCTACAGAAGAACGATCTTTCCGGAGCAGGCACAGATCCTTCGTCAGATCCTGTCTCCCCGGATCAGGACCGTCGGCGTCTTTGTCGATGCTCCCTTCCAAGAGATCCTGCAGGCGGCAGAGGGCGGCTGGATCGACATGATCCAGCTCCACGGAAAAGAGGACGAAACCTATATTCAAAGGCTGTCCGCCCTGACAGACCTGCCCCTGATCAAGGCCTTCCGGATTCAGGAAAGGAAAGACCTGGAGGCAGCCGCCGCCAGCCCCGCGGAATGGATCCTGCTCGACAGCGGGACCGGGACAGGCAGACGCTTTGACTGGGACCTGCTGGAGCGCTTTTTAGAGGAGCATGGAGCAGACACTCCGGAAGGAAGGACAAAGGGCTTGGCAAAGAGTATGGCGAAGACAGAGGACAAGTCTGCGCAGGAGGCCGGGCAGGCCCCGAGAAACGCGGCTGGTATACTTTTTCCGGGCGGTCATCCCTGGCTTCTGGCAGGAGGCCTTTCGGCGGAAAATGTCCGCGCGGCCATCGGGCGCTTTCATCCCACCGCCGTGGATGTCAGCAGCAAAGTGGAGACCGACGGCTGCAAGGATCCCGAAAAGATGCAGGCCTTTCTTGCGGCAGCCCGCATGGAAACGGGGCAGTATGCAAGAGCGCCAGGCGGATCCGCAGAACAGAAAAAGGCATGGCAACAGGGCAGTAGGTAAGTGCGCCGGGCGGCTCCGCGGAACAGAAAAAGGCATCAATACATACGGTAACAGCAGAGACAGAACACAAGTGATAAATGGCTTTATAAGCGCACGCAGGCCAGGGAGGACCGGAAGGTGAGAAAAGGAAGATTTGGAGATTTTGGCGGGCAGTATGTTCCCGAGACGCTGATGAACGAGCTGATCCGCCTGGAGGAGGCATACGAATTTTATAAAAAAGACCCCGCATTTACCAAGGAGCTGACCGGGCTTTTGAACAGCTACGCAGGACGCCCTTCCCTTTTGTACTACGCGGAAAAGATGACGGAGGACCTCGGCGGGGCAAAGGTTTTTCTCAAGCGCGAGGACCTCAATCACACGGGTTCCCACAAGATCAACAACGTCCTGGGCCAGGTGCTCCTGGCAAAGAAAATGGGCAAGACCCGTGTCATCGCGGAGACGGGCGCCGGCCAGCACGGTGTGGCCACAGCCACTGCGGCGGCCCTTCTGGGCATGGAGTGTGAGGTCTTTATGGGCGCTATCGACTGTGAGCGCCAGAAGCTCAATGTCTACCGCATGGAGCTTTTGGGCGCAAAGGTGCACCCGGTGGAGAGCGGCTCCAAAGTCCTCAAGGACGCAGTCAACGAGACCATGCGCGAATGGGCCGGCCGCGTGGACGACACCCATTACGTCCTGGGTTCCGTCATGGGGCCCTACCCCTTCCCCACCATTGTCCGTGACTTCCAGTCCGTGATCTCCAGAGAAGCCCGCGCCCAGATCCTGGAGGCGGACGGAAAACTTCCGGACACTGTCCTGGCCTGTGTGGGCGGCGGAAGCAATGCCATGGGTATGTTCTACAATTTCATCGGAGATAAAGAGGTCCGCCTGATCGGCTGCGAGGCAGCGGGAGAGGGGATTGAGACCGGCCGCCACGCCGCCACGATCGCAAAGGGGAGCCTGGGCGTCTTCCACGGCATGAAGTCCTATTTCTGCCAGAACGAATACGGACAGATCGAAGAGGTCTACTCCATTTCCGCGGGTCTCGACTACCCCGGCATCGGCCCCGAACACGCATGGCTGCACGATAGCGGCCGCGCCCAATATGTGCCTGTGACCGACGAGGAGGCCGTCTCCGCCTTTGAATACCTGGCACGCACCGAAGGCATCATCTGCGCCATAGAGAGCGCCCATGCCGTCGCACACGCCCGCAAGATCGTGCCCGGAATGGGAAAGGACCAGAGCGTCATCATCTGCCTGTCCGGCCGCGGAGACAAGGACGTGGCAGCCATCGCCCGCTACCGCGGCATCGACCTCCATGAATAAAAGTTTCCTCTGCAGTTTTTGTCAGCATCTTAAACGGGACAGGTAAAAATTGAAAAAGAAAAATTCGATCGGAGAGGAAAAGATATTAAAAAAGGCAAAATTCAACCGGAGAGGATAATAAAATGAAAAAGGCAAAAACAATCCGGGATGCCTTTGCCAACGGTAAGGCTTTCATCCCTTTTATTACGGCGGGAGACCCCGACCTGGAATCCACTAAAAAGTTCATTCTCGCCATGGAGAAGGCGGGGGCGGACCTCATTGAGATCGGCATCCCCTTTTCCGACCCCATCGCGGAGGGCATTGTGATCCAGGAGGCAGATATCCGCGCCCTGGCCTCGGGAACGACCACGGACAAGATCTTTGAGATGGTCAGAGAACTCCGCGAGGAGACGGACATGCCCCTTGTTTTCATGGGCTATCTCAATCCTGTTTTTTACTACGGCTACGAGAGATTTTTTGCAAAATGTCAGGAAGTCGGGATCAGCGGGGTGATCATTCCCGACCTGCCCTTTGAGGAGAAGGGCGAGTGCGCGGACATCGCAGCCGCCCACGGTGTGGACGTGATCTCCATGATCGCGCCGACCTCCGAATACCGCATCGGGGCCATTGCCGCGGAGGCCAGAGGCTTTCTCTATGTCGTCTCCTCCATGGGCGTCACCGGTGTCCGCTCCGAGATCAAAACCGACCTGGAGTCCATCCTGGCTGCCATCCGCAGAGCAACCGATCTGCCTGTCGGGATCGGCTTCGGGATCAACACGCCCGAGCAGGCGGCCCGGATGGCGGAGCTGGCCGATGCCGTCATCGTGGGCAGCGCCATCGTGCGCCTGGTCGCAGCGCACGGGAAAGAGGCAGCCCCTTTGATCAGCGAATATGTGCGCACTATGAAGGACGCGATTTCCTCCCATCGTGTATAATGGTCTAAAGGATTCTTTCGTGCTTTGCCCGGAAGAGGATGAATCGTTTAAATCAGTGCAGGAGAGAAAATGCCTATACATGTTTCTCTTCGAGCTGCCGCTCCGGCAGGAGTCAAGAGCGGCATAGGAGGTAATCATGAAGTTATCAAAATGGGCCAGGCACTTCTATCAGCCGGTGCTTCCTCTGGGAAAAGATGGGAAAAGAGTGACAGGGAGCCGGGAGCATATCGCGCTCTCCAGGCGTGCCGCGGCAGAAGGCATGGTACTGCTGAAAAATGAGAAAAAGGTGCTCCCTGTCAAAAGGGGGACCCGGGTGGCCCTGTTCGGAAAAGCCGGCGCCGATTACGTCAAGGGCGGCGGCGGAAGCGGAGACGTGACAGTCGCTTTCATCCGCAATCTGATCGACGGTATGCGCATCAAAGAAGAGGAGGGCAAGGTCCGCCTCTACGAGCCTCTGAATCAATTCTATGAGGCCGACGTGCAAAAGCAGTACGCCATGGGCATCCTTCCGGGTCTGACTTCCGAACCCGCTCTCCCCGAAGAACTGCTCAAGGGGGCGGCGGCTTTTGCCGAGCTGGCCATTGTGAGCATCTGCCGCTTTTCGGGAGAAAACTGGGACCGGACGACCGAGCTCGATGCCGGCCGAAGGATTAGTACAGAGCTGTCCGGCGCAGAAGGAGCCCTGCTCCAAAGAGCCGGCGAGATTTTTGAGCGCGGCGATTTTTACCTGTCCGCAGCGGAAGAGAAGCTCATCAATCAGGTGAAAGGTCTTTTTGACAAAGTCGTCATCGTCCTCAATACCGGCGGTACGATCTCCGCCTCCTGGTTTGCAGATGATCCGGGGATCTCCTCTGTGCTCATGGCCTGGCAGGCCGGCATGGAAGGAGGCCTTGCCGAGGCGGACCTTCTCTGCGGCGACGAAAGCCCTTCCGGGAAACTGGCCGATACCTTTACAGGCAGGCTGGAAGACTACCCTTACTCCGGTGACTTCCACCAAGCTCTTGAATATGTCAACTACACCGAGGATGTGTACGTGGGCTACCGCTATTTTGAGACCATACCGGGTAAGGACAGCCTGGTCTGCTATCCCTTCGGCTACGGCCTCTCCTACACGGAATTTCGTCTGACTCCCGTAAAATGCCGTATTTTGGGCACTGACCTGCTGCAAAATGCCTGCGGGGAAGAGGCACGGCAGGGCGCTTTTTGCCCTGACGATCCCCAGGATGCCCCTCATCTCGAAGTCCTGGCACAGGTCACCAATATCGGCTCCTGTGCCGGCAAAGAAGTGGTCCAGCTCTACAGCAGCGCCCCCGCAGGGAAGCTGGGGAAACCCGCCAGAGAATTAAAGGCATTCTGCAAGACACCCCTCCTCCAGCCCGGCGAGACGACGACAGTCCGCCTGCGCGTCCCGGCAGCAGATTTGGCTTCCTTTGATGACCTGGGCAGGATCTGCGAGAGTGCCTGGGTTCTGGAGAAGGGAACTTATACCTTTTATCTGGGTACCAGCGTACGCGATACTGTACGCTTGGATGCGGTTCTGGAACTGACAGAGGACATCGTTGTAGAGAAAGCCCACAGCTTCTGCGCGCCGACCGCACTTCCTGCGCGCCTGCTTGCGGACGGAACCCTTGAACCCCTGCCCCTGCAGGAAAACAGGCCCTCCGTCAGTGTCTGGGAAGGCCTGGAAAAAGCCGGTATTTTCACGCCGGACACCCGCGCCCGCAAGGGGGAAGACCTGCTCCGCGACCGCACACAGGATCCGGTCCGGTTTGTGCAGGTGGCGGACGGGAGCGCGGATTTTGAGGGCTTTTTTGACAGGCTGTCCCTGGAAGACAGGATCAGCCTGCTCTGCGGCCAGCCCAACACCGGCGTCGCCAATACTTTCGGCATGGGAAATCTCCCCGCCTACGGAGTTCCCTCTGTCATGACTGCGGACGGTCCCGCCGGTCTCCGCATCCAGCCTGAAGTCGGTCTTACCACCACAGCCTTTCCCTGTGCCACCCTCCTGGCCAGCACCTGGAATCAGGAACTCGTGGAGGAAATCGGCCGCGCAGGCGGCATGGAAGTCAAAGAAAACAACATCGGTGTCTGGCTGACGCCCGCCATGAATATCCACCGCAGTCCCCTCTGCGGGAGGAATTTCGAATACTACTCCGAAGATCCCCTTCTGGCCGGCAAAATGGCCGCTGCCCTTATCCGAGGCATCCAGTCCTGCAAGGTCAGCGCCTGTGCCAAGCACTTTGCCTGCAACAACAAGGAGACCAACCGCTTTGAGTCCGACTCCCGCCTGAGCCAGCGGGCCCTGCGCGAGATCTACCTCAAAGCCTTCGAGATTGCCGTCAAAGAGGCCGATCCCTGGATGATCATGACTTCCTACAACATCATCAACGGAGTCAGAGCCTCCGAAAATACAGAGCTCCTCACCGGCATCCTCCGCGGCGAATGGGGATTTCAGGGAATGCTCACCACCGACTGGTGGAACCACGCCTCCCAGCCCGCCGAGATCCGCGCCGGTAACGACGTCAAAATGGGCTGCGGCTATCCCGATAAAGTCCTTGCGGCATACCGGGCCGGAGACCTCACTGAGGAGGAGATTGACGCCTGCGCAAGGCGGGTGCTCCGGATGATCCTCCGCCTCGAATAAAACATCTTGAATAAAACATTTATTTAAGGGGATGCTGATCCGCTGAATTTCTCAGCTGATCAGCATCCCCTATTGTTTTTCTTATCTCATTATCTGTAAATGGCTCAGCACTTTCGGATATCGTCATAGCCCGGGTAAATCCAGTGAAGCAATACGATCACCAGATTTCCAGCCTGCGCTCGGGGGCGAGGTACATGCCGTCGCCTTCTTTGGTGCCGTAGGTCTTATGGAACTCCTCAAACTGCACCACGACTGCGTTTGTGCGCAGGTAGGCCAGCGGATGGGAATCCTGCTCGATGGAGTAGGCTTCTGTCTCCAGGGAGGTCAGTGTGCGCCAGTTGGAGGCGAGGGTGCGGAAGAAACGGTCGTAGTCAAAGTCCTCGTCATCCGCAGCGATGCGCAGCATGCACTTGACGCCGGTAAGGTCCGCGATGGCCTCGGTGTCGATCATGGCTCCGTTGATGGGATAGCCCTTGATCGGCTCGAAACCGTTGTAGTAGTCGACCAGCTTCTGGGCGCGCTCGTGGAACTTGACATAATCCTCTTCGGTCCACCAGTTGCGCAGATTTCCACGCTCGTCGTACTGACGTCCGGTGGTATCGAAGGCGTGGGAGATCTCATGGGCTACGATAACGCCCACATGGCCCAGCTTTTCCTCGCGGGACATCTGGTCGTTGTAGAAAATACCGCCCAGGATTCCTGCGGGGATATTGATGGAGTTGTCCAGCGGATAGTAGTAGGCGTTGACATCCTGGGGGGAGGCCAGCCACCGGGTGCGGTCCACAGGCTGGTTGACGCGGTCCGCGATGGTCAGGCAGGTGTCCTCGGAGATCGCGATGCGCGCGTCCACCAGAGAGCCGCCCTCCTCGGGGCCCTTGAAATCAAGGATCCGCTCCTCGGGCTCTGCCTCTGTTCCTATTCCATTCTCTGTTTCTGTCTCTGCTCCTGTGTCGGCGGAAGCTTTGCCGTCTGCGCTGTCCGCGCTTTCCCCAGCTTCTGCAGCCTCGGCCTCTTCCAGGGCTTCCTCCTCTTTTTCGTGGTCTTCAGGGCTTGCAACACGGATGGTCAGGCTGTCCAGCTTCTTGATCGCCTCCTCCTTGGTGGCGTCGGACAGGAAGTCCTCGCCCTGCAGCATGGAACGGTAGTATTCGACAACATCTTCGATCAGGTCTGTTACATCGGTGCGGGTCTTGTCGGAAATGTGGGTCTCCGCGTAGACTTCACCCAGTTCCATTTCCAGAACACTGTTGACGGCATCGGTGGCCGCTTTTTTGTCATCGACCTGACCGGTGGAGCCGGAGAGAGTGTTGCGGACATCGTTCATCCTGTCATAGCAGTCACGGTCGAGAAGCTCCATGAACTGCAGCACATCGGAGACCAGGAGATAGGCCTTCATTCTGTCCAGATGTGCCTCGTTGTAGAGACCCTTCATGCAGGCAAGCCACGCGGGCTCCTCCAGGATGAAGACTTCGGACTTGTCGACGCCTGCGCCTTTAAGCATCCCGGTGAGAGGGAAGGGGCCCTGCTCCTTCTCGAGCTCTTCAAGGGTTCGGGGATTGTTGCTGCGGATGGCCGCGTCCTCGGCGTTGGACTCCGCAGTGGTCATCATAGAGGTGGCCATCTCACATTCAAATTTGTAGCTGTCCTGCAGGATCTTGTCGCGCTCCTTCTCCGAATAGCCCAGTCTCTCCAGCATATATCCGGCGGCCTGCATGTAGCGGGGCTGTGTCCTCCAGCTGTTGGCGTCCAGGTAGTCATAATACATAGGATCCTGGAAGACCAGGCCGGGCGGGCTGATATAGACGGCATTGCTGTCCGCGTCATTGGGATTTGCAGCCGTAAAGGCGCCGCAGAGGGGCAGGGCCCGGATGGTCGTGTCCGGATCGGACAGATAAGCCGTCATATCGTCCAGGCTCTCTACCGCAAGGAGGGGAGCGACGACCTCTCTGAGGGGCTCGACGCCTGCCGCATTGCGGGCATCCCAGTCCATCCACATGGTATAGTAATCCTGGACCAGCTTTTTGCAGTGGGCGATATAGGGATCGGAGATCTCCTGGTCGCTCTTGAGGATATCCTGCAGTTCCTTGTCGACCTCCAGCTGCCGCTCTGCGAAAGAATCATAGGAGACATAGCCGGACGGGATCGAATTGGACTGAAGCCACTCTCGGTTGACTGCCGCATGGAAATCCTGGGTCTCGGAAAGTCCGTTGAGCAAGCTGACATTTTCGATCAGATCGGAGCAGACCCAGGAATAGGCGCTTGCTGACTGGGCGGCGTCCGACTCCTCATAAGGAAGGGTCATTACAGTCTCGTCCCTGGCAGTACCGCTTCCCGCTCCCGAAGAGGAGCCCTTCTGCCCGCCTCCTTCCGCCTTCTGAGAGGATTCCGCAGAGGTGGCGGAGGCCTGTGCCTCCTGTGGCGAAGAAGAATGGGCAGGCGCCGGGCCGCAGCCGACCAGGGCGGCAGCCGTCAAACAGCCCGCGACCACCATGGCCGCAGCCCGCGTGAGCGGGTGTCTGAGGCGGATGTCCTGCTGTGAAGAGACTTTCTCGATTTTCCCGTACTTTTTAAAAAACAGGCTCATATCGTTACTTCCTTTACTCATTACGCAAGTACTCATTATGCAAGCGCTTTTTATGTAAGTTCACATTGTGTAAGAACGAATTGTAAGTACATATTCTGCAAGCAGTTCACGAACGATGCGGATGAAAGCCCTGGCAGTGCCGATCATTTCAAGATGATTCATCAGGCCTGAGTCTCTTTCATCATTACTTTTCATTATGCATAAAAATGTGCCGAAATCATGAACGCATGGTCAGAATTGCAGGAAATCCTGTCAAGAGTCAGGGCGTTTTTCACACCTTGAGGCCAGGGCCGTCCCGGAGTCTATTGTTCCCGCAGTGCGACACGGTTCCCGCAGCATACTCCACGGTTTACGTTTTCAGCAATGTCTCAAACCGGCGGGCGTCGCCCCGCCGGCAGCGGACCCGCACCGCAGTCCCTTCCGCAAGGTATTCCTCGGATAAAAGGACCCCGAAACGGCGCATCTCCTGCAGGAGGCCCCCCTTGCTATAAGGGACGAGAAAAGAGCACTCGACGCGGTCCTCCTCCATGGCACTGTCGATCAGCGACAGGATCTCCGGAATCCCTATGCCCCTGCCGGCCGCAAGATAGAGGACCTCCCCGCGGCGGTAGGGAATGGTAACGGGAACGGGCCGGCTCTTAGCGCCCGGGAAGGTTCCCTGTCCGGCCTCATCATCAGAAGCGGAAGAAGCCATGGCCAGATCGGTCTTATTATAGAGATAGACGACCGGAATGCTGCCGGCCCCGATCTCCTCCAGCGTCTTGGCGGTCACCTCGATCTGGTCCCGGTAATCCGGATCCGAAAAATCCACCACCTCCAGCAGCAGGTCGGCATAGCGGACCTCGTCCAGGGTGGACCGGAAGGCCTTGACCAGGGCGTGGGGCAGCTCGCTGACAAAGCCGACCGTGTCGGACAAAAGGAAAGGCACATGGCCTGGCGCGTCGATGCGCCGCACCGAGGTATCCAGCGTCGCAAAGAGCATGTTGGCCTCGAAGACCTGCTTGCCGCTGCCCCCGTCGACCGCAGGGTCGAATCCCCTTTTTGTCCCGGACGGGTCGGATTGATGGCTGAATTTTGTATCCTTCCCGGACCGATCGGGGCCGGGCCCGGACCTATTCCCGCCTGACGCAATATTCCCCCTGTAGCTTCCCCTGGTCTCGCAATAGTGGAGCAGGGCATTCATGACCGTGGACTTGCCGGCATTGGTGTAACCGACCAGAGCCACCTTGGTCAGACCCGTCCGCAGCCTTCTGTTGCGCTGCGTCGTGCGCTCCCGCTCGACCACTTCCAGCTCCCGCCGGAGCTCCGCCAGCCTCTTTTCGATCCGACGGCGGTCCAGTTCCAGCTTCTGCTCGCCAGCGCCCTTATTGGACAGACGCCCGCTGCCTCCGCCCTGACGGGAGAGGGAGGCACGCATGCCGACCAGACGAGGCAGCATATACTGGAGCTGGGCGGATTCCACCTGTAGCTTGGCCTCCCGCGTCCTGGCCCTGGAGGCAAAAATCTGCAGGATCAGGCCTGTCCGGTCAATGACTTCCGTATCCAGCTCCTTTTCCAGGTTGCGCATCTGCATGGGCGTCAGAGCCTCGTTAAAAATAACGATATCCGCGTCCTCTTCTTCGATGATTCCTTTCAGCTCCTGCACCTTGCCGCTGCCTATATAGGTGGCGTGCGTGATCTGGGCTGCATTCTGGACAAGGACAGCAACAACAGCCAGATCGCAGGCGTCCGCCAACCCCTTCAGCTCCGTCATGGCGCGGGCATGTTTTTCCGCAGGCTGATCCACGCAGCAGCCCACCAGAACGGACCTGGA
>OCVV011285373.1_pt1 | contig 17676 bp, 14 predicted proteins | sample 1539721 | NCBI WGS metagenome assembly OCVV01 (sample SAMN02144230, study PRJEB22623) | gut metagenome | biome: sheep rumen | host: Ovis aries | place: New Zealand | reverse complement strand
GAGATAACCCCTGTAAAGGGAAATTATCTTTTCCGGGTGAATAAGGTTCCATGTCTCGGGAAGTTCGCCGCCTTTCAGGCCCATTTCCTGCAGGATGGACCCGGTTCCGCCGTCAAAGAAAAGCCATTCTTTTCCGATTCGATCGATAAGTTTCAATGTTATATCCTCCTTAGGTCAGTCTGAATTCACAATCTTTTTTTGTGCAGATGCGGCATCCTTTTGTGTGACATTTTTCGTCGGTGTCGGCAAGTCCTATTATGGCTGAGACGGATTTGGAAGGCATCATTAAAAGTGAGTCTGTCAGAGTAAGACCAATATTTTTTGATGTTTTTAGTATCTGTAAAAAGTCTTTCTGGAGTTCCAGAGGCAGATCGCCGTAGCCAGGAGAAAAGCGCGGCCTGGTATACATTCCCCTTTGGCGGGCGCTTTGTGTGATCTCTTCATTAATCTGATCGCAATATGTTTCTATCATAGCGGCTGACGCTGCCTGATAGATCACTGCATCCGCGATCCGTCTGATCTGCGCTCTCTGAATAAGTCTGTCCGGACCGATTCCCAGTGTAGCTGCGAACAGGCAGACTTCGCGACAGCCCTTCAGATTTCGGGCAAGATGCCTGCTGTGTATTTTCATGGTGTCAATGATGATCGTTTCTTTTTCATCCCGGAAGACAGGAAACATCTGATATACAGATTTCGGAGCTATCACTTTCTGCAATTCATTTACGCAGTGTTTAATGCGGTCCATGACCTGAGCCTCAGGCTGTATTCCTCGTTTGTATCCCAGATACCGGATGATCTCCGGATAATCAGCCCTGATCATTTGATCAATTCTGAAATGTTATTCAGAATACCTTCGGCGATTTCCGGTTTGTTCATCGTGTAGACATGAATATGGTTCACATCATTTGATATCAGATCAACGATCTGCTCCGTGGCATAGACTATGCCTGCCTGCTTCATAGCTTCAGGATTATGGCCGAAACGGTCGACCATGGAAATGAAACGCTGCGGAAGCTGAGTACCGGACATAGCAACTGTGCGGGCTACCTGTTTCGCGTTTGTGATCGGCATGATTCCCGCAAGTACCGGTATTGCGATCCCTTTTTTTCGGATCCTGTAAAGAAAATTATAAAGGATACTGTTGTCGAAGAACATTTGTGTGGTCAGAAAATCACAGCCGGATTCTACTTTTAATTTAAGGTGATCGATATCCTCATCCTTGGTAGCGCTGTCAGGATGGACTTCCGGATAGCAGGCGCCGCCGATACAGAAATCGTTTCCGGTCAGATCGCGTATATCATGGATCAGTTCGCCGGCATAAGTATAATCAAACGCTATGCGGCCGCCTTCTGGAATATCACCTCTGAGAGCCATGATGTTATCAAACCCTTTTTCTTTGTAAAGCTTTATCATTCGCTGTACGTGCTCTCTGGAAGATGATACGCAGGTCAGATGCGGAATAACGTCCGTTCCGTATTTATCCTTCAGGTTCTTTGCGATATTCAGCGTATATTCGCTGGTGCCGCCGCCGGCACCGTATGTGACGCTCATGAAATCAGGCTTCAGAGCGGCAATCTTTTCCGTGGCAGATTCAACACTGAGGTAGTTTGCTGTAGATTTAGGAGGGAAAACCTCAAAGGAAACGGTTACTTTTTTTCTGTTCAATATATCGATAACTTTCATGTTTTAAATAGCCCTTTCATATATGCGATTGGTATGTAATAAATATAACGTAAACAGACGATATTCAAAAATACTAAATAAATCCCTTTTTCGATAGAATAAAGGTATGAAACATGTGTATGAATCTTTCATAATTTCCCGAATTCGTAGTTTTGACACCCGAATCCTGTGAAAGAACAAAGTCCGCGAGCGGACTTCAACCCCCCAACCCCTCAATCCTGAGGGGAGCGAACCGGACTTTGCGCGCAGCCGCACTGCAGCGCAGCTGCCTTCCTCTGTGCGGCGTGTGCCTCTCTCGGAGGGTTTATGTCATAGTAAATGATCGTAATTTCCTATGACATAAAAAAATGCTGCATCACGAGAACGATAGATTCTCAGTGAAACAGCATCAGGATCCGCAGATCAGGGACATTCACCTTTTGTTCAGCGGAAGAAGCGCATAACGCCTATGACGCGTCCCATGATCATGAGTTCATCTGCCGGAACGATGATGGGATCCATGTAATCGTTCTCCGGCTGGAGACGATAAAAGCCTTTTTCTTTATAAAATGTCTTCACTGTAGCTGAATCATCTATCAATGCCACTACAATTTCTCCGTTCAAAGCCGCAGGAGTCTGCTCCACCAGGACATAATCGCCGTCCAGAATGCCGGCATTGATCATACTTTCTCCCTTTACTTTAAGTATGAATGTTTCCGTATTCGGAAGCCTGTCTGTCGGAACAGGAAAATAAGAATCGATATTTTCCGCGGCAAGGATAGGCTCTCCGGCAGCAACACGGCCGACAACAGGAACCTGCACGAGCTCAGATGATGGGAGTTCGGGCCCTGAAGCTGAATCGAGAGTTTTCTGCATACGCATGTTTTTAAAGTCGTCGTCCGTAACGATGATAGTACGGGACTTATCGTGCGCACGCTTGATATATCCTTTTTTTTCCAATGTTTCAAGATGCGAGTGAACAGAAGAAGTTGATTTCAGATCAACCGCCTGGCAGATTTCTCTTACCGTAGGAGGAACGCCCTGATCAAAGATTTCTTGTTTTATAAAGTTCAGTATCTCTTCCTGGCGTTTAGTCAGCTTTGCGTTTTCCATAATTTCTCCTTCTGCATTTAAAAGACGTTATATATTGTCTTTTGTTTATGATATTTGTATACATAATAACACTCAGAAGGATTAAAAGCAACCGGAAATGTAAACATTTGTTCGAAAAACACGTTGACAAACATTTGTTCGGTACATATAATAATAACAGGCGAACAAATGTTCCTTTTAAGAGGAGGGAAACGAACATGAAATATATGAGATACAATGAAGATACAGAAACTTCGGTTAAAAAAGCGAAAACATCTTTCAGAAGAAAAAAGACCGGCAGAAGAGAGACACGGGAAAAATCATACGGAAGAGCAGGTATAACGTATATGTTATCTCTGACTTCCTGTATCGTTATCGCATTCGTGCTGCTGTTTGCTACCACCGTAAAAACCGGAGCAGCAGAGCAGGAAACGGGCAGGACCAAGTACTATAAAAGCATTCAGGTCGATGCCGGGGAGACGCTCTGGTCGATCGCGCAGGATAATATTACAAGTGAATACAGTGATATGGAGGCTTATATAAGGGAGGTAAAAGCCATTAATGATCTCCGTGATAACAGGATCTATACAGACCAGAATATCTGTGTACCATATTATAAATAACAATAACTTCCCGTTTCATGTTGAATGGACAATAACGGGTAAGTGAATCAATAGTAATGCAGGCACCTTTTAAAGGTGCCTTCTTTTGTTTCTCAAGTCACGCCTGTCCTAACATGCCATTAAAAATAAAAAGCGGGGGACTTCTTATACGGAGATAAAACTGAAGGACTTCCGGCAAACGAAATGTTGAATGACATAGAAATTATGATATAATTTCTAGTGAATATGATATAATTCCGAAACGAAAGGTTATGAGCGGATCCTGCCTGAATGGATCGTGGATTTTCAGAATCAGACACCTCTTGGATCGGACACTGTAATATGATAAAAAAGGTCATATTGATTGGAGAATAAAAAATGGATATAAGAACTGAAGCGGCAAAAATGAAACGGACAGCACCGGTTCTTGCCTCTGCAAGCAATGAACAGAGAAATAAAGCGCTTGAAGCTGTCTCCGAGGCGCTTACACTTCATGCGGATGAGATCTTTGAAGCGAATCAGAAGGATCTGGACGCAGCGCGAAGGGACGGAGTTGCCCCTGCCGTGCAGAAGAGGCTGAAATTCGATGAGAGCAAACTGCGGGACGTAAAGGATGGTATCGCGCAGCTGATCCGGCTTCCGGATCCTCTGGGCAAGATCGAACTTGCCAGAAGTCTGGATGACGGACTTGATCTTTACAGGGTGACCTGTCCGATCGGCGTCATAGGCGTTATCTTTGAGGCACGGCCTGACGCGCTTGTGCAGATATCCACACTCTGTCTGAAAAGCGGAAACTGTGCTATTCTGAAGGGCGGAAAAGAAACTGCCGAGACAAACAGAGTGCTGTTCGGTATCATTAAAGACAGCGCAGTTTCAGCAGGACTGCCGGAGAACTGTATGCTCCAGGCGGAACTTCACAATGAGATCGACGAGCTGCTTTCCTGTGATAAGGATGTAGACCTGCTGATCCCGCGGGGTTCCAACTCATTTGTACAGTATATAATGAACAATACAAAAATTCCTGTCATGGGACATGCAGACGGCATCTGTCATATTTATGTGGATGAAGAATCTGACAGGGACATGGCAGTTTCTGTGATCATAGACTCAAAGACACAGTATACGGCTGCCTGCAATGCGGTGGAGACTCTGCTCATCAACAGACGTATCGCACATTCTTTTCTGCCTGTTCTCGCAAATGCGCTGAAATCGAACGGGGTAAAGATCAGGGGTACTGAAGAAGTGTCGGAGATCATTCCATGTGAGATCATGGGAGAGGATGATTTTGCCACAGAATACCTGGATCTGATCGTATCGGTAAAGCTGGTGGATAATGTAGACGAGGCTATTGAACATATTAATTATTTCGGATCGCATCATACAGACAGTATCATATCTGAGAATGATGATAATACAGCAAGATTCATGCAGATGGTAGATTCAGCGGGCGTATACCATAACTGTTCTACCCGGTTTGCAGATGGTTTCCGGTATGGGTTTGGTGCGGAAGTAGGCATAAGCACGGGCAAGATCCATGCCCGGGGACCTGTGGGGCTTGAAGGTCTTGTGACTTATAAATACAAACTGTTCGGACATGGGGATATAGTTGCCGATTATGCTTCGGGAAAAAAGAAATTTGCGCATAAAAGTATTAGAACGGGCAGTGATTCATGTTTTTGACAGAGCATTATTATTAACCGTTGTATAAAATGACGGAGTTTTTTAGAGAAGGGGGCGTTGGCATGAGTTTTATAAAAAACAGGATTTCGGCAGAAAGCCTTGAAGAAAAGTACGCAGAGCTGAACAGAATCATTCAGGAATGTGATCACATTGTATTTTTTGGCGGCGCCGGCGTTTCTACAGAGAGCGGCATTCCGGATTTCAGGAGTAAGGACGGACTCTACAATCAGCATGATGTACAGTTTGATCGTTTTTCACCGGAATACCTTCTTAGCAACGACTGCCTTTACAGGCAGTCTAAGGTTTTTTTTGAATTCTATCGTCAGAAAATGAACGTCGAGGGCATTGAACCGAATGCGGCGCATAAAAAGCTGGCGGAGATGGAGGCAAAGGGCAAGTTGGATGGAGTTATAACGCAGAATATAGACGGCCTGCATCAGAAGGCCGGCAGCGTAAACGTCCAGGAAATCCATGGCACTACGCTGAGAAACTATTGCAGCGTCTGCAGAAAAGAGGTTTCTCCTGATTTTATCTTCAAGAGTATGGATCCGATCCCGAAATGTCCCTATTGCGGAGGAATGGTCCGTCCGGACGTTACTCTCTACGGTGAGGGTCTTCCGAATGACGCCTGGATGAATTCAATACGTCTGCTCCACAACGCGGATTGTATGATCGTGGGAGGAACTTCGCTTTCGGTCTATCCGGCAGCTTCGCTGATCGATGACTTTGCGGGCAGATATCTGATCATAATCAACCGGGATCTTACAAACAGAGACAGATCTGCAAGCCTTGTTTTCCATGAAAGCATTGGTGAAGTCTTATCACATATTCAGCTTTAATGTTTAGCAGAGGTATGGAAAAGGAAAAATGAGTACCACACACTTAGGAATGATCATTGCATTGATCCTGCTGATCATAGCATCGGCATATTTTTCGGCTACGGAAACTGCGTTTTCCAGTATCAATCGTATCCGTCTCAAGAACAGAGCAGAAGAAAATGACGATAAAAAAGCGAAACTTGTTCTGAAACTGGCCGAGGACTTTGACAGGCTGCTTTCTACGATCCTGATCGGAAATAATATTGTAAATATATCTGCCACAGCGATTGCCACAGTTCTGTTTACGGAGCTGTACGGCACAGAATATGGTCCTACAGCAGCCACAGTTGTACTGACCGTTCTGGTCCTGCTTTTTGGTGAAATATCGCCAAAGACCGTAGCAAAAGAGCATGCTGAAAAATTTGCCATGATGTCGGCGCCGCTGCTGCGGTTATTGATCGTGATCCTGACTCCGCTGAATTATCTGTTTTCATTATGGCAGAAAATGGTCAGCAGAGTATTTCGTTCCAACGAAGATCATAGTATTACGGATGAAGAGTTAAAGACCATGGTCTCCGAAGCGGAAAATGAGGGCGGACTTGACGCGGAAGAGAGCGAACTGATCAAAGCTGCTATCGAATTTGACGATCTGGAGGTAAGTGATATTTTTACGCCCCGCGTGGACGTTACAGCTATCTCCAGAGAGATAGAATTCGGAGATGTAGCGGAAATATTTGCTTCCACAGGATTTTCACGTCTTCCGATATATGAAAAATCTGTGGATAATATCATAGGCGTGGTTCATGAAAAGGATTATTATGCGGCCAGATATCGTGGCGAGACGGATATAAAAAAATGTATATCCGGTATTTATTATACAACGCCAAGCACGCATATAGACGAACTGATGCGTTCGCTTCAGGAAAGCAAGATGCATATGGCTGTCGTAGTTGACGAATATGGCGGAACCAAGGGAATAGTCACCATGGAGGACATCATTGAAGAACTTGTAGGAGAGATCTGGGACGAACATGACGAAGTTGTCAAAGAAATCCACAGACAGAAAGACGGGTCGTACATAATTGCATGTAGTACTGCTCTGGAGGATCTCTATGATCTGTTTTCCATAAGAAAGCAAGCTGAATTCAGCACTGTTTCAGGGTGGGTCGTTGATAACCTTGAACATGTGCCGAAGGTAGGAGATTCTTTTGAATCAGAGGAAGGACTTAAGGTCGATGTGACACGTGTTGCCAGAAGGCGCGCGCTGGAGGTGCTTGTTCGTAAATTGCCCGATAAAGACAATGTATGAAATATAAAGATTCGTTAAAATCACATCACAAGAATAAAAAACAATTTTTTCTGAACATGTTGTTCATACCGGCGGTATGCGCGGTATGTCTTCTGGCCGCGGCGGCGCTGTATTTTTCCGAAAATGATTACTCGGAAGAAAAGAAGGCTTTCGATGGTTCGGTGCTTCAGTATGAAGATGTGGTTGATACTTACGCTGCCAGATATGATATAGAGGAATATAAAGATTATATTCTTGCGATCATCCAGGTGGAATCAAAGGGGAAAGGCTCTGATATCATGCAGTCCAGCGAATCGGCAGGACTGGAACTGAATACATATTCTCCTGAAGAATCTATCGAAAGAGGCTGTCAGTATTTCAGGGAGCTGCTGGATTATAATGAGTATTTCGGCTGCGATAATGATACAATACTTCAGGCATATAATTATGGAAACGGGTTTATAAAATATGCTGCGGAGAACGGAAAAGAGTATTCGTTTGATCTGGCGGCGGCATATGCAAGAGAAAAATCAGATGATACCAGAGTGTTTTATATTAACGAAGCAGCTCTCCGTCATAATATGATATGGAGATACGGCTACGGAAATATGTTTTATGTTGAACTTATACATCAATATGTATAAAGCAGAAAGGAATTTTAACGCAGACAGGAGGGCGTATGATCAAACCATTGGATTTAAAAGAGGGACAGATCATTTATGTTCTGAAACAGGGCAGTGTGGAGAACAGCAGAGATTTTGAAAAACGTTACGAGGAGCATGTGGTCGACGAGGTCAGTGAAGACCGGATCAGAACACATAAGACAGGAGATGATGAAAGCACCAGAGAGTTTATCAACTATAAGGGTTACGGGCTGATCGAAAATAAAGCGTTCTTCAGAAATGCGACTGTATTTGAGACGAAAAAAGACGCGTTGGAGTTCTTTAACAAGAACATCCTTGAAAACTGGTTCCGTGTGGAGTTCTCAAAGATCCCACACACAGAATATTCACTAGAAAAGCTCAGAGAAGCTAAAGCTGCGCTTATGAACTGAACACAGCCGGCGTGAATCTGTCCGGCCATAGTAAATGTCCGATACGATCACTTAAAAAAAAGACCGTCGTTTGATATAATGTAGATGCCGCAATGATATCAGACGAGGTCTTTTTTTGATCTCCGGATCATTGTGAAGCACATTATTCTAAACTCTTTTCATAAATCAAAAAACTCAATTCTTATATATTCTTTAATACCCATAATGATACTTAATGAAATGCAAATATTCCTCATGCTGTGTCCTTTTTTTCTGAAAGGAGGCACTGTTTATGAGAATGAGAAGGCGTGTTTTTGCTGCTTTTCTGGGCACAGTTTTATGCATTGCAGGCGTGACGGGATGCACGGCCGGAAAAGTAAATGCTGAAGCGGTCATATCAACGAAAGAATATGATATGAACAGCGCTATGCCATATATGAACCAGACGATATCACCTTATGCATATATAAAGATACCGGCACTTCATGGAGATACTTCTGTCTGTGCCAGAGGCTGTTCGGTCGTTTCATATTCTATGATAGAAGGATACTATCGCGGGATCAGCGACGCCGATACGGGAGCTAAAGCTTCACTCGTAAAGAATGTGGCGGGAAAAATCCGGTCTTCTGATATCGACAGAGGAGATAATATTATGATATCGGTTTATGGAAATCTCGCGGCCAGATATGGGCGTGCCGCCGAGACAGTCGATGTGCGGTGGAACGATTCCGCGAGAAAACCTGCGTCAAAGAACGGCATTCATTATCTGACTGAAAGACAGAAGCTGACGTTGATAGAGGCACTCGGAATGGGATATCCCGTGGGAAATCCTACGCACGGCAGATTTTCGCTCGTGGGAGGAGGGCATTACATGGTCTGGTCCGGAATAGATACCAACGGCAATATTTATATTCATAACGCCAACGGAAAATACAGCGGACAGAGCTTTCCGATAGATGATCTTGACGCACTTTCAAACGGCAGCTGTACGATCGTTTATCCTTCGGATAAAGCTGTTATGACGAAGGATTTTGACACGATATTTGATTATGAATATTACGTATTTAATAATCCAAAGATCAGGACAGCTTTCGGAAGCGGATCCGTTGACGATAAGATCAGGGCGGCAGCACATTTCTTTACCACAGGGATAAAGGAAGGCCTACAGGCGAGTCCGTATTTTAACATAGATGATTATATGAAACAGAATCCTGACGTCGCACAGTATTATCATAACGACAGAGCAATGTGTTTCCGGCATTACTGTTATCAGGGCTTTGGTGAAGGCAGGAGCGCGATAGGAACGGAAAATGCCACGATCTTTGATCCTGTATTTTATGCGGACCATTATCCCGATGTAAAGAAGCTGTGTGGTACAAATGCGGTTAAACTTATGCAGCACTTCCGCATGAAAGGAATGAATTCTCTTCTTCAGGGAAGCGAGGAATTTAATCCGGATACATATATTCAGAATTATCCTGAACTAAGGAAGTTATACAGGGACAGCTGGGTATCATATTATCTGCATTATATGAAGTGGGGAAGAAACGCGGGCTGGACAGGCAGAGGAAACGGCAGGTTTGTGCCGGTGACCGTATACAACGGCATAGATTATAAAGACGTATATGATTATCAGTATTACTGCCGGAATAATAAGGATATAGCAAGCCGTTATAACTGGCGCGATGATTATGGCATATTGGAGCACTTTGTTAAATACGGAATGAAGGAAGGCAGGACAGGCAGTCCTGATTTTGTTCTGGATATATATAAAGAAAAGAATCCTTCTCTTGCGAAGGAATATGGAACAGAAAATGAAGGCTACTATATTCACTATATATGGTGGGGCAAAAAAGCCGGATGGCAGGCTTCCGCATAAAAAACCAGCGGTACGCATCGCTCAAGCCGCTCAGGCAGTGTCCGACGCAGTTACTTTTCAAAACCAGGATCGTTTGCTATACTTCTAGTGAAGGGAAACAGACGATGTTCCTTTCATAAATATGATTTATAATGCGGTACTCCCCCGTACCGCATTACAGATCTATTTATACACAGATAATCGTCGAACAAACATCAATCATTCTATACAATTCATTTTTACTTTCAGACAGACATGAGATCCTGACTGAGAGCTGTTCTGACTGAAAGTCCGAAAAACTATCCTGAAAAATCTCATTAACAAAATCAAAAAATCTAAAACTATCCTGTCTTATTTCTTTCACACTGATTTAAGTATGAAGTATCTGCATGATTTTCCAAACAACAGATAAGAAAGAACAGTTGAGGAGACTATTTACATATGGAGGTGAATCTATGTGAATTATCCTGTAATCGACCAGAAAAAAACAGGAAAAAACATTAAAAAATACGTAATGAAGGAAAACCTTTCGATAAACGAAGTTGCGTCAAGACTGGGAATATCAAGCAAATCCACATTATATAAATGGATAAGGGGAGATGCTTTGCCGTCTCTGGATAATTTATATGCGCTCAGTATAATCCTGCATGTCTCGATCAATGATCTTTTATGTACTGAACAATCTGATAATGAGTTTTTTTTAAAAAGCAGCTGATCAGATAGAAATGAAAAACAAGGTGATTACGGAACACTGTTCTCAGAGAAAGATGTTCCGTGGTTACCTGAATCAATAAAGGAAAGAAGGAATACAAATGAAAAGAAAAAAGGTATTGCAAATGCTTTTGTTTTGCGCGTTATCAGCCGGAATGACCTGCTGCCCTGTAAGAGCTGCGGCAGGAAGCGTAACTATTTCAAAGAGCCTGGATCCTGCACTTAAAGGATCAGTGACATTGCATAAGCTGATAGAAAATGATGGACAAAACACAGCAGCAGATGGTCTGAAGAATGAAAATGAAAGCCGTAAGCCTGTGGCAGACATCGGATTTTCCTATAAAAAGATCGCCGATATCGTGAATGTGGCAGAAGAAGGACAGACAGGCGTATATTTCAAAAATGTTGATCAGGAATTTCTGACGCTGGCGCAGCAATTGAATGTAAAAATAGAGCCGGTAAAAATAGGGAATAATAACTATTACACGATTCAGGCATTTGAAAGCGCAATAGATGCGATCAACGGAAATGAGGGAGACGGCACATCATTTACCGGACAGACACGACTTACGGAATATGTGTCCGGAGGAAGAAAGATGGAGAAAACAGATTCTACAGGTACTGCAGAAGCAGATGATCTGGATCTTGGTCTTTACCTTGTGGGAGAGACAGACATTTCGGCACATGACGGTCTTGACAGTGTCGGACAACCCATCAATGAGTCTCCAAATCCGGAAGCCCCTGTCATAGAATCGCCGGCAGATCCTTTTCTGGTATCCGTGCCGATGACTAATGCGGCTAAGATAGGAGATGCAGAAGCGGGAACGGTCTGGCAATACGATATAGATGTGTATCCGAAGGATCAGACAAACAGTATTACAAAAAAAATAATAGATCCGGATGAAAAGGATGATAAAGCACTCAGAGATCAGGAGGATTATCAGATAGGCGATACCGTATCGCAGGTAATCTATTCCGACGCGCCAAAGCTGCAGCCGGGCAAAACCCATAAGACATATAAAATATCTGATTCCATGACAGAAGGTCTTTCTTTTGACAAAATCATTCGTGTCTCCTACGGAAATCGTGTCGCATCGCCCGATAAAGAATCTTCATTTAATGGTTTTACTGAACTGGCGAAAACTGATTATACATTAACGGTAGCTGAAGATAAGCATTCCTTTGCGGTCGAACTTACCGAATCAGGCCTGGCAAAGCTGGATAAAATTTCGGCAAACAGCCAGGTAGCAGTATTCTTTGACAGCGTGCTTAACAGCAAGGCAAAGATCGGTACGGATCCCGTAAATGAGAATCATCCGATTCTGACATGGAAAAATTCAAATACTTTGGAAAAATCATATCAGGGAAACAAGGTTTACGACTATACATATGAGCTGGATGTTTTGAAAAAAGGAGTAAAAGATGCATCCGCGGTTACCTTTGAGTTTTCAGAAAAAGATACAGGAGCTCTTGTAAGATTCGTACAGGATGGCGACGGAGTATATCATCTTTTTGACCGTGCTTCTGATACGGACTCCCATGCAGTAAAGGAAATTCATCCGTCATCCGACGGGCATCTCAGTCTGAAAGGTCTTGATACAAGGGAATACATACTTACTGAAACAAAAACAGAAACCGGCAAGAATCTTCCGGGCGAGCCTGTTCATATTATTCTGGAGGCTGCAGATCCGGGACGCGACGGAAATCTGACAAAAGCAAAGATGAAGGTCGGAGAAAAGACAGGAGAATTGACACACTCCAAGGGTATCATTCATATGACTGTAGAAAATACCGATTCGATCACACTCCGGACAGGCGGAGAAGGAACCCTGGCTTTGTATGCGGGAGGAACAGTGATCCTTTGTATGGCAGGCGCCGGATATCTGTTATTATGCGGAAGAAAAAAGAAAACTCAGTAAGCTCCGGAACGATCCTTATACTGATCATGATATTAGCCGGAATGACGGTATCGTCATGTATGTTTGTATATCCCGGGCTGGCAGATACTTTCAGTCAGCTTCATACAGCTGATATGGTCCGCGGTTATATCGACGGCATAAGCAGTCAGCCGGGAGAGAGGATAGAGCGGGAAAGGAAAAAGGCTTCAGAATATAACCGTGCGCTGACTGAGGAAAGGGAAATAAGCCCTTTTCATTATATGGGCGCTGAAGCCTCTGACTCTATATATGAATCTTGCTTATCTTTTGATGATTCAATGGAAATGTGTTATATAGACATTCCGGATATTGATGTATATCTTCCGGTGACGCATGGGACGAGATCCGGGCCAATGAGATATGAATGCGGGCATATGTACGGTACCTCGCTCCCTGTGGGAGGTAATTCCACGCATGCGGTGATAGCGGGACATACAGGCCTGCGAAATGCAAAGATATTTACAGACCTTGTCAGAATGAAAAAAGGGCAGGAATTTTATATTCACATATTAGGAGAGATCCATGTTTATAAAATAGACAGCATCAAAACAGTTCTGCCTGAAGAAGCTGACGATGAACTGCAGATCCGTAAAGGTCAGGATCTGGTTACGCTGTATACATGCACGCCCTACGGGATCAACGATCACAGACTTCTGGTCAGGGGAGTTCGTGCATATCCTAATCTTATGGACGATATCGGATCCGGGGCGGTATTAATAAACGAAAGAAGAAACAGGAGTTTGATAATGAAGGCGGTCTTTTATTTGATGGTCCCGGCTGTCGTCTTCGTGACCGGGCTTATCCTGACAAAAAATTCATTGAAAAAAGGGGAAACGGATGAAAACAATTAGGCATTTGATTCTCACAATCGCTGCTGCGGTGATCATATTTCTCTTAAAAAGCGGAGGCGGCGTTTCGGAAAATGCATTTGCGCTGGAATCTGAGAATTCTGTATCTGTTCAGAAAACGGGAACTTTGACGATCGAGTATAAGGACGATACGGACTATGGCCAGAAACCGGTCATAAACGCAGGTTTTACGATATATAAGGCAGGCACGTGGAATGAGGACGGCTCATACACAAGTATTGCGGAAGGGGTCTCATTAGATGAGACGCTGGGAGAAGAAGAGATAAAAAAGATTGAAAAACAGAGCGGAGAAATATCCGGGACTTATTATTGTGAAACAAATTCCCAAGGCGTCGCCCGGGTGCCGCTTCCTGTTGGCGTTTATCTGGTGAAAGAATCCTCTCCCGCTGAAGGACACCTTCCATCTGGTCCGTTTCTGGTGTCAATACCATATACTGAGAATGGTGAAAAACTGGTTTATGATGTGACGGTATCGCCCAAATCCGAGCCATGCTCGGATATTGTGATTGAAAAGAAGGTAACCGGAACAGCAGGAGAGAAGGACCGGGAATTCCATTTTTTGATCGAGTTCGGCCAGAGTGAACCTGAGACAGCTGCTGATTCCGGTCTTTCCCGGGGGATAGGTAATGGAACTGATGAAAACGAACTGATGAAGTTCAGGGCGGATTTCTCCGATGGAAAAAAGTCAGTGATCAGAAGCGGCGAACAGTTTTCTCTGAAGGATGGCGAGAGTATTCATGTTTACGAAATACCGGCCGGCACCCGGTACAAGATCACGGAAACAGAAGCTGATCAAAATGGATACAGGACGACAGCCGGGAATTATGAAGGAAATATAAAATATGGAGAAACAATTTCTGTGGTTTTCGAAAATCACAGGGACAGTCCTCCCGCGGTCAGTTCCGGAAAAGGCTTTGCATCGCCGGTAAAAACCGGAGACGAAAGTGATATCGGAAAATATCTGATAATCGGAATCTCTGCCCTTCTGCTTTGCTTATGGACAGTCAGAAGGATCAGGAGAGAGCTGAAATGAAATAAAAAGAAGGACAGGTAAAATATGAGCAAAAACAAAAGATATCAGAAAATCAAAAGATGCTTTGCATCTATCCTTGTGATATTGTTTTTTTTGCTTTCTTTCGCTCCTTATCCCGTTTCCGGTACAAACAGAATCACAAACACAGTCAATAAAACAAAAGAAGAACCGGAACCTGTGCCATATCAGATGGAGGAAAAAAACAATGAAAGCAGCCGGAGCGAGGCGGGAGCAGATGAAAGCAAAAATAAAGAAACGACTGAAGAACAGAGAAATACAGATAATGAAAAACAATCAATATCTGAGAAGAATATTAAGGGAACGCAGGAAGAGGCTCCGGAGAAGGTGCTGACAGAAGAAGAAAAAACTGCGGCAGAAAGAAAAACTGCGGAAGATAGAATATCGTACGGATCAGACAGTGCAGATGAATCAGCAGGTACAGATAACATCCAGATAAAGTCTGAAAGTGTGCAGACAGACCTTCCTTCTGGACGGAAAGATGAAGAGAATATATCCGGAAATATACATATCATAATGTCTCATGGAGGTACCCTTACATTTTCTGATGAAAACGGAGGAAATACGTCTGTCTATAATGTAGATGAATCAGGAAAAGTTTATATAAACGGTACTTCTGCAGAACGCGCGGAAGAACCGGATACTCAGGAAACCGGCAGAACGGATCAGAAAGGAACGGAAGAGAGCACATCCGAAGCTGCGATCGTCGTATCAGAAACAGAACCGGACAAAGTTGTCTCAGACAATCCGCTTTCTGAAAATGATGAAGCACATTCTAACAGGACGAGGCCTTATATTTTTGAAGATACAAAAGATAATAAGCCGGTGATAATGCTGGACAAACCATCGGCATATTCTGCGAAACTGGTATTTAACGCCGATGATGGATTTGTGATCTCTGAATTTGCGCATAGTGAAAACGGAAAACCGGTAAATGACGGACCCATTAGATCAGATCTGTCGAAAACCGTGACGATGATGCTCCCGGCGTCGGATACTGTTTCCGATATAAAAGTGACGTTTGAAGAATCCGGGGAGCTCTCAGAGCATACCGAGAAAATGATCGAGGAGGAAGAAAACAAGCTTGCGTCAGGTGAAAGAGTTCTTGCTGCGTTGATAGATACGGATTCGGAAATGATACCTGACGATCAGAAGGAAATGATGCAGAATATTGATCCAGGGGAGACTAAGCTTTCATCCGCACCGGCAGCAAAGACCGGCGCTTCACAGAGCGGAGGAGATACGATACTTGTAGGAGACTCTTCCCTGCCGACTTCCGTCACTATCTATAATACAGGTCATGTCATCAATTACAGTCATTATGGAGGAAGCCGTTCGGATACGGATCTTCATCATTTATACAGTACTTCGGAAGACAGTACCAGGAGAACGGCTTACTGTATAGATCCGGGAAAGACTTCACCGGTCAACGGCGCGGCAAGCGCAAGCCTTGCCGTGTCTGCCGTAGATAACGCAAATCTTTATAAGGTTTTGTTCTATGGATATGGAGGACCGGGAGATATTACCGGATCTATAGAGGGATGGAGCGCGGATGATATTCTGATCTTTACAAGACTGTGCGCCGTATATGCATTCAGCGGACAGGACAGCAGCTATACCTTCCGGGGATGCAGTCAGTACATGATCGACAGAACAATGGATCTGTGGAATCTGATCATGCGGCAGGCAGATCCCCTGGTAAGTATGCGTTTCACGCCTTCCGAGCAGACTGTAGGTCCTGATCAGGACCGGTCGGCAGATATAACGTTCGTATCTCAGGGAGGTAATTCCGTGAACGTGACGGTCCCGGAAGGAGTAGCACTTTATAACAAAACACGTCCTGAGCTTAACTGGGAAAACGGAACTACAAAGGTATATGCGGGAGATGTGTTTTATATGGTCACAGGGAAAAAAGACTATACATATGATTCAGGACCGGTTACCGGAAACGTTTCAGCCATGCTGATGTTTGTCACTGAAAGTCTTAATAATACCCGGCAGCGTCTCGTTGGATGGGTTCCGGAAAACCTGAGAAGCTCTTTTAAGATCCACTGGAGCGATGTCCCGGAGATCAAAAAGACAGTAAACCGGGAATCTAACAATATCGGAGAAATACAGACCTGGAAGATCGAAGCGGAGATCCCTAATGAAGAAATATCATCCTTCAAGATAACAGACACTCTGGATCCAAGGCTGGATTACGCGGGAAATCTGAAGCTGACCACGGAAACAGACTCCGGAAATATGAAAGCGGCATATACAGGGAATACCTGCATTTATAACGAAACCGACTGGGGAGCCGTATTTGATCCGGACTGGTATGCGGCCAGATATCCGGACATCAGAGAGGCTTTTGGAGAAGACCGAGAAAAAATGCTTAAACACTTTATCAGCACTGGCATTTATGATGTACATACAATGGGACGTGGAGGATTTGATGTTAACGTTTACATGAATGATCCGTCCAACAGTGGTCTTAAAGATGCGTATGGAAATGATAAACTCTCGTACTACAGACATTTCTGCCTGTGGGGAATAAACGAAGGCCGGGTATGTGCAGATCTTACGGATAAAGGAGATGATCCGGATTACACAGTAAACTATGATGAAAAAAGCAGAACACTGACGGTAAGCTTCAGATCGGGAGACAGTGCGGCTTTAAACAGCCATGTAGATAAACTGACGTTAATGCAGAACAGGAAGATAGTAATTACGTTTGATACAAAGATCAACAGTACTGCGAAGGCAGGAGAGGAGATCGAAAATAAAAGCATACTGAACTGTAATAACAGTACTTCCGAAAGTAAACCGGCAAAGGTCTATACAGGTGAAGCTGCAGTCAGAAAAGCGGATGACGCGCATAACCCTGTCGCCGGCGCGGTGTTTGGTATATGGACTGTCGACGGAGAGGAAAAGAAGCCTGTAGTACTGGACGGGAAAAGGAAACCTGTCTGCTTTGGGGATGAAAATTATGATAAATCCGCGAAACAGATGACGGCGGTTTCAGGCAAAGACGGGCTTGCGATATTTCATGGTCTGAAGGATGGAACATACATTTTCAGAGAAATTGAAGCA
>OCVV011348074.1_pt1 | contig 17680 bp, 17 predicted proteins | sample 1539721 | NCBI WGS metagenome assembly OCVV01 (sample SAMN02144230, study PRJEB22623) | gut metagenome | biome: sheep rumen | host: Ovis aries | place: New Zealand | reverse complement strand
AAGCCTGCAGCAAAGGCTAAAGATGCAAGTTCTGAGGCAAAGCCAAAGAAAACTACAAAGAAAGCTTCTGAAAAGAAAGAAGAAGCTCCTGCTAACTAAGCTAAATAGGAGTTTAATATGTCAAAGAACCATCGTGGATCTGGAATTAGATCATTACCTGCACACGGAAGAGGAACTTGTGCTATTTGTGGAAAGACAGATATTAAAGTTCTTTGGGAAAAGGAAATTAATGGTCAGACTGTAAATGTTTGTAAGTTCTGCAACGCTAAGCTCAAGAATGAAGCTCGCGTAGAAGCAAGAAAAGCAAAGCCAGCCGCTGAAGAGGCTGCTCCTGCTGCAGAAGAAACTCCAGCTGCTGCTGAGTAAGTTCTGTTTTTACAAACTTGTAAACCGTCATCTATAGGGTGACGGTTTTTTTTATTATAGCCTTGAAAGAAAAGGGAAACTGAAATATAATTATAAGGTAATGAGCGTAACAACTAGTCATCACATTTCCAGATATTACGATTATTATCGTGATAAGGAAATTGTCTTTACTAAAGCTAATCTTAAGTCTCTTCGAATTGACCCTCGACAGATTTACTTGAAGAGTAATGGCGGGCAATGGCCATGCATAATTAATTCCTCTTCTCTTCAGCAGGCAAAAGTAATTGTTGGTACTTCAAGCGGTATTTATGGAACAATTCAGAAGAACAGAACTGCTCCTATAAGTATTCGTTATTGTTTTTTTGACCAGAATAATGAACCAATTCAATTCTCTGTAAATTGTAATGTTATTGATATTAAGCCTTTTCAGAATTCAAATGAGCTTGCAATGTTAACGCTTAATTTTACTCAGCGACCGCCTGATGATTTAATTTTACGAATAGGTGAGTTCATAGAAGTAAATGAGAACTTTCAGAATCGAAAGGAAGAGCGTATCGCAATTAATGAAAATTCTCTAAGACTATTGAACATTCCAAAAGAAGAATCTTATATTTTTATTGCAGGGGTTCCTCGTAAATGTATTCTTAAGGATCTTTCTTTTGGTGGTGCAAAGGCTATGCTTGTTGGTATTCCAAAATTCCTTGAAAATAAACCAGTTGATTTACGTTTGTTCTTTATTGATACAAATGAAAAAATCTCTTTACAGGGAGTTATAAAGAATTCTGACTTTTTACCTGGCCGTAAGGATATTTCAATTGTACATATTGAATTTGTGCCAGATGAAATTCCTATGACATATAAATTCCATATCAATAGCTATATTACATCTTATCAAAAGCAGTTGATTCAGAATCAGATAAACAATAAAGCTGCGGCAGAAAAAGCAGAGGCTGAGGCTGCTGCAAAAAGAGCTGCTGCAGAACAGAAGGTTGCTGAACTTGCTGCTGCACAGAAAGAAGCTGAAAGTCAGAAGTTAAAGGCTCAGTTAAGTGCGGCTGCTGGCAACTCAGTTTCCGGACAAGTGCCTTTTGGTTCAACTGGTACTTCAGCTGCAAACTAAATCTTTTTATTTAAGTGGTATATTATGAATCCTTCAAACCCATTGGAATCGATATATTATATCAATATTCCAAAACTTGAGCTTACTTCAAGTAATGCATTTGAAATTGATCCTACAATTCCTTTACCTGTTCAAAAAAAGGTGAGTGAAGCTGCAGGAAATTTTAATCCAAAAGAAATTGAAGCAGAACAGATTCTTGCTGGAATGCTTACAATTCTTGCTTACGACAGTAAAAATGAGCATCTTGATTATTATCGTTCAATCTTAAAGAAGGTAAAACCTAATCTTAAAAAAGAATTGTGTGAAGCTGCAATTCTTAAAACTAAGAATGAAGATTTTGATCTTGCAGAAGAAATCTTTCGTGCACTTATAGGTTTTGATCCTGAAGATGTAGCAATAATGCTGAATATGGCTTTGTTCCTTGATCAGAGAGCAGATTCTTATAGAAATTCAGGGCTTTTTGATGATGCAGATGCTTATGATGCAGATGCTTATTCTTATTATGAACAGGCTATGAATGCCGAGCCGCCGCTTCCTGATGTTTACTTTAATGTTGGTTTTTATTATATGAAACAGCATAAATACCGTGAAGCCAAAGATGCTTTTGAAACTTATCTTGCATTGACTTGTGAAACAAGTGATGAAGAAATGGGTGAGAATGGTGTTTATAAAAAAGAACGCGCTCAGGAAATCATCAATAATATTAATAACCAGAATATGGATGATGAAGCATTTAAAGCGGCTTATGATTTGATTTCAAGCGGTCAGGAAGAAAAAGGTCTTGAGCAGATTCGAGACTTTTTGCAGTCAAATCCTAAAGTCTGGAACGGCTGGTTTATGCTGGGCTGGGGATTACGTCGTCTTGAACGCTACGCTGATGCTAAACAGGCTTTTCTTGAAGCCCTTAAGTATGGCGGAGACACAAATTCGGATACATATAATGAACTTTCATTGTGTTATGTGCAGGAGCATGATTTTGCTGAAGCTCAGAAATGCTTAATGAAAGCTCTTACTCTTGAACCGGAAAGTACAAAAATTATTTCTAATCTTGGTTATCTGGCACTTGCTCAAGGCAAAAAACAGGAAGCAAGAAATTACTTTACTGCAGTTCTTGAATATGATCCTAAAGATAAAATTGCTGCCAGTGAGTTGATGAAATTGGAGCAGGAAGCTGATTAATTAATCAAAACGACATCGCCTTCGGTGATGCCGTTTTTTTTGTACCAGCCTTGTGGGACTTCGAGTGCATAACGTACAGAAACTGTACTTACAATTGATGCAAGACTATAAGGTGTCATATCAAAAATATTACGGATTTTTCCTTTTGAATCGATATATGCAATAGAAAGAGGATGAGGTGTATTTTTCATCCAGAAAGAAAGAATCTGGTCGCGCTCAAAAATAAAAAGCATTCCTGTTCCGTCCGGAATATTTTTACGTTCCATAAAACCGTGGTTTCGGTCTTCCTGCTTTTCTGCAATTTCTGCAGATACTGTAAATTTGGTGCCATCCTGGCGAACTATGGTGATATCTTTTACTGGAAGTTTTTTAGTTTTACAGGAAAGAAGTTGAGTAAAAGCCAGAAAGGTAGCAAAGATAAAAATAAGTTTTTTTGTATTTATCATAATCCATCCAGAAACATTTCGCGGGTAACTTCTGTTGGAGAAGCCTGCACGTTAGAATAATTTTGCGTTTCATCAAAACGTTTATTGTCAATATATTTTAAGGTAAGCGGTTTTTCAAGACTCATGGTTACATCATCATCTTTCCAGGTTGCTGCCTGTGGACTAAAAGTTGTTGGTTCTCCATATTTTTTTGTTAATGTGGTAAAAACGCTGTAATAGTCCATTTTATTCTGATTAATGTTTATTGTAATTATGTAAAGTTCATTGAAAGAAAACTGAAACCAGCAGCGTGTCAGAAAGTTTGAACCAAGCCCCTTTTCTGCATCTGTTTCTATAAGAGTTTTGCTGCTTCCGGGGATTAAAGAAACATCTCTATCTCCGTGGTAGCCAAAATCTGGGTCTTTAACAAGGTTTTCTTTTGTCTCTTCCAGGGTCATTCCCAGCATTATGTTTTTATAGCCATGTGGTAAATCTTCTGCATACGAAAATACTGCTGACAGTAAAAAAGAGAAGGCAAGGATTTTTTTCTTAAAGGAAATCATAGTTTAATTATCGGAATAAAACTATTTTTTTATATTATTTTGTTTGCGATAGAAAGCAGCCTGCTTCATAAGTTCGCCGACATCTTTTATGAAAATCTTTCCCTGTTCAATGCGAATCTGATCGTAGTTTTCCAGTTCGAAAATTGCTTTTGCCTGGTACTGGCTTGCAAGTCCGCACATATTTGCAATGTCTTTTGGAGTAAGTTCTGTCTGTTTTGAAACTTTCGAAAACCCAACGTTAACGCGCTGTTTTTCCATCTGAAGAGAAAGCATGTCGAGCATTTTTGCGAGAGGTTCTTCGAGACTTGCATTATCGAGCTGGCGGTACATTGACCAGAGACGATCTGCGAGTGTTGTAGTAAGTTTTGCAACCAGTTGAGGCTGTGTTGCTACCATCTGGTTGAAGTTGGAACGGTTAATAACCATTAAAGTACAATCGCTGTGGGCGAGGGCATTTGCTGAACGCGGCTTATTTTCGATAAGAGCCATTTCACCAAACATATCACCCTTTTTGAGTACGGCGAGGGTAACTTCGTTGCCGTTTACTACCTTTGTAATTGAAACTTCACCACGCTGAATGATAAACATATCTGAACCACTCTGAGCTTCAGAGAAAATCATTGTATCTTTTGGATACTGGCGTGAAGGTTCTGCTGTTGGTTCGAAATATACTGCGTGAGTTTTTGGTTTAAGTGCTACAAAGTGCTGCTTTGCGTAATCTGCATTCTGGCCTTCAGGTTTTGTTTTGAGATACTGATAATAAGCAAAAACAGCTACATCTGGCAGTGCATTTTTTTCATAGAAATTTGCTACTCTAAGAATCTGTTCGTGTGTGTCCTGAACTACGGAATGGAGAGTTGCTTTTGTAAGCATTTCGTTCATTACACGCATGCGGTTAGCAAAGGTTTTGATGATTTTGAGAGCGACCGGAGTGTTTTGAGAAATTAATTCCGGATACTGGTCTTTACGTACAGAGATTGCCATTACATCTGTAGAAGCAACTGCAGTTTCAATCTGAAAATGGTCAGACATACATGGAACTACTCCAACAAAGTCTCCTGGACCATATACAGTAGGAGTCATTCCTGCGCCTGAAGCCTTATAGCACTGAACATTTCCTTTTTGGATAATATAGAAGTGGTCTGAGTTTTCTTTGCCCTCTACCACGAGATATGTGCCTTTTCTAAAACTAACAATTTGTAACTGCAGCAAGAGTATACTCTCCTAAATATTTTCAATATATAAGTATAAATTTATAAATTTGGTTTGTCAATGTATGTTAAGCTTACTTAAAGTGAAAATCCAGGAGTTGTAACTTTACATTCTGTATATGGATTTATACAAAAATGATTTCTGGTTCCAGTTCAAAGCCGAATTTTTCCTGCACAGCCTTTTGAGCTGCCATTACAAGCTTATGAATATCTTCGGCAGAAGCGTGGTTTATGTTTATGATAAAATTTCCATGGAAAGGGGCAATCTGAGCTCCTCCGATTTGCAGACCTTTTAAACCGCATTCATCTATGAGCTTTCCTGATGGAGCTCCAAACGCGTGATTGTTTTTGAAAACACTACCTGCGCTTGGGTATTTGAAGTGGCCTTTGTCTACTCGTTCGGCTATGTATTTTTTGCAGTCTGCTACAATTTGTTCGTGATTTGCGGGCGCGGCACGGGTTAGTTTGAAGGTCGCCTGTGTAATATAGCGGGCTTCGACGGTGCTTCCATTTGAGTTTTGGAAAGGTGACTTTTTGTAATCCCAGTCGGCAGCATTGAATGGAAGTTCAATTTGTTTTGCTGCTTTGCGCTCGAACTCAATGTGTTTTGTTGAATATAAGATATCGCTGATTGAGCGGTCGAAGCAGCGGGCGTTCATGTATACTGCGCCACCTACTGTGCCTGGGAGACCGGCAAACTGTTCGGCTCCAGTCAAGTTTTTGCGTGTACAAAAATCTACAAAGGCTGCCATTGGAACTCCACATTGACAGGTTACAAGGGCTGAATCCGGGCTGTCGGGTATAGTTTCGTCGCTGTCATAAAAGATTTCTTTGATTCCCTGTGTTGAAATTATTGTTCCTTCATAAGTTCCGTCTGGAAAAACGACATTGCTTCCACCACCAGTAACAAAAAAAGGCAGGTCTGTTGAACGTACTGCACCAAGAATGCGTTCAAATTGTTCTGGGGTCTGTGGTGTAACAAAAAGTCTAGCTGTTCCGCCTACTTTAAATGTAGATTTTGAGGCGAGAGTTTCGTTTTCGCTGTACGGAATTTTTGCAACTTTTAGCATGGAAGTAAGGAAATCAATCATGATTTTATTATAATGGGAATAGATTGCTTCGTCACTACGCTCTTTGCAATGACGTTAAATTTTTATGCTTGTTGTTTAAGAGGGGGGAAAATAGTATAATTAGAGAAAATGGGGGCGTTGTGGGGGTGTCCCCCGCAGAGAGGGTAGCGACCAACGAAGTGGGCGCGCAGGGGGAGACTTCCCCCTCATGAGGAGTTATTATGGCACTGAGATTATACAATACTATGGGACGCAAAATGGAAGAGTTTAAGCCGCTTGTTGAAGGACATGCTGGTTTTTATGGCTGTGGTCCTACGGTTTACAATTATGCGCATGTGGGAAATCTTCGTGCTTATGTATGCTGGGATATTCTTGATAAGACTCTGCAGTTTTTGGGTTATGAAGTTAAGCATGTTATGAATATCACTGATGTTGGCCACCTTACTGATGATGGCGACAATGGTGAAGACAAAATGAAAAAGTCTGCGGCTGAACGTCATCAGAGTGTTCTTGAAGTAGCTAATTATTATACTGATGCTTTTATGAAGGATATTGATGCAATGAATATCCGTCACCCGGATGTTATTTGTCGTGCCACTGAACACATTGACGACATGATTGAACTGATTAAAAAGATTGAAGCTAACGGTCACACTTATATGGCTGGTGGGAATCTTTATTATGATATTTCTACCTTCCCTGATTATGGTAAACTTGCAAATCTGAATCTTGATGAGCTTAAGGCAGGGGCTGGAAAACGTAAGGTTGTCGTTATCGATGAAAACAAGCGTAACCCTGGTGACTTTGTTCTCTGGTTTACAAAATCTAAGTTTGAAGATCAAGCTATGACCTGGGATTCTCCTTGGGGACGTGGTTATCCTGGATGGCATATTGAATGTTCTGCAATGAGTATGAAGTATCTTGGTAAGCATTTTGATATTCATACTGGCGGTATTGATCACGTACCGGTTCATCATACTAATGAAATTGCTCAGTCGGAAGGTTCTTTTGACGAGGCTGAGCGCGCTAAGGGTCCTTGGGTTGACTACTGGATGCACAATGAGTTCCTTATTCTTGAAGGTGGTAAGATGAGTAAGTCCAGCGGTAACTTTATTACCCTGCAGACTGCTTTGCCGGAAAACAAAGGTTTTTCTTTGAAAGATAAGGGTATTGCTCCGTTGGATTATAGATTCTTCCTTTTGAACGGACACTACAGAAAGCAGCTTGTATTTAGTCTGGAAGCTCTGGAGTCTGCTAAAAATGGTCGTGCGGCTTTGAATGCTCGTGTTGCTAAGCTTCTTGCTAAGGCAAATGGCGAAGAAGGACTTGGTCTTACCCGTGAAAACTTTGCGTCTATTCTTGGTAAAATTGATGGCGAAACTGAAAACCTTGCTAAATTCCGAGAAGGCCTTTCAAATGATCTTGCTACCCCGGTTGCTATGGCTGCAATGCAGAAGGAAGCAGCAGGAAAGGGTGGTGTAAAGGCCGGTACTGCACTTGCTGCTATTTTGAAGATGGACAGTGTTTTGAGTCTTGATGTAATTAAGAATGCTTTTGATGTTCTTGATGAGCAGGCTTTGCATAGTGGTGCAGGTACTTCTGGTGCGGCTGGGACTGCTGATGCTCATGCAGGAGATCCTGAGGCGGCTGAAATTGATGCTCTTGTTGCTGAACGTACTGCTGCTAAGAAAGCAAAAGATTTTGCAAAAGCTGATGAAATTCGTAACCAGTTGACTGCCCGCGGTGTTATTATTATTGATACACCGAATGGCCCGACATGGAAACGCGGATAATTCCTGTTAATTTTTTGTAACTTTTGGGATGGCAGAGTGTTTGGTAATATAGTAGGAAATCAGCAGGAAGAAAACGTTTCACTTAATGCGGGAAATCCGGTTGATTTTAAGAAAATTTATGATGCAACAATGCAGATGCTCTTTAAGGTTTCGTACAGAATTGTAAACGATGAAGAGGCTGCGGAAGATTTGGCACATGACTCTCTTATTAAGGCTAACGAAAAAGAGCTTGTTTTTCCGTCGATTAATGATGCCAAATACTGGCTTATTCGGGTTGTAAAGAATGCATCCATAAATTATATAAAACGTAAAGAACGTGAGCGTAAGGCTTACGAAAAGGTCCTTTATGAGGATCATAGAAAAGCGGATACAGGGGAAGTTGACTTACTCAAGAAAGAGTCTATGGGTAAGGCAAGGGAAGCGCTGAAAAAACTGCCGTCGAATCTGCAGGATGTTCTTATGCTGAGGGAATATGCTGACCTGAACTATAAGGAAATCGGAAGGATTCTTGGCATTACAGAAGGTAATGTTAAGGTTAGAATTTTCAGAGCGAGGGAACAGCTGGTAAAAATTATAGGAGAAGATAATGTCTTTTTGCCCGAGTAAAGATATTCATTCCGTATACCTCGATGGTGAGCTGCCTGAAAACTATAAGGCTGAGTATGAACTTCATATTTCTCATTGTGAAAAATGCCGTAAGGAGCTTGAACAGTTAAAGGCTGTAAGTGCACTTTTTAAGGCAGATTCAGATTCTTTGAATCTTGATTCTCATTTTATGGATGAAAGTTTTCAGCGACTCCAGATCAAAATGGCTTATAGCCGTAATGTTGGAAAAATTCCTCAAAAATCTCCGTTTAAAGTAATCAGTTATGTTGCTTCGGGCGTTGCAGCAGCTGCAGTTCTTGCTCTTGTTCTTCCTCTGGGATTTAAGGGGTCTGAAGCAAAAGTTTATGGAGGTGTTGGGGCAGCTTCGACAGTTGCTTCTACTGTAATCAATTCTCCTCTAATTCATTCTGTTGGAACTGGACTAGGAGTTTCTTCGGTTCCTGTCAGTTCTGTTTCTACAAAAGTTAATGCTTCTGCAAATAATGTTTCATTTGATAGTGGAAGAAGTGTGGTCGTTTCTGGTAATATAAAGGATGTAGTTTTGTCATCTGAAAACAAGAGAAAGGCTGTTCCTTCTTTCACAAAAAATGTGAATGATGTTGATGTGTTGAGACCGGATTTTCAGGACGAAGCAATTAATATCAAAATTACAGTTCCTGGTATGGGAGATTTTCCTGTAACTACAGAAATTAATCTTCCTGTGGAATTTGTATCAGGCAGACGTTAGTGGACTCTTCTGGAAAATTTAGTTATTCATTTCGCCGATACCCGCTTTTGCGCTGGATTATCGGCATTTTTGTTATTCTGGTAGTGCTTGGTTCGGTTTTTGTATTTAACTATAGAACTAAGCCGATTCCTGTTATTCATTCAATTGTTCCTCCTGTTGGCGCCCCTGGCGACCTTGTTGTAATTAATGGTGAAAATTTTGGTGATGTCCGCGATATGAGCTATGTGGAAATTGCGGGTGCAAAACTTACTGCCAGTTCTTATATTTCCTGGTCGGATAATTGCATAAAAATTGTTTTGCCTGCAAATGTAAAAGACGGGCTTGTTGTAGTTGGAACTAAAGAAGAGCGTTCTAAGCCAGCGCTTTTTGCAAATGAGGTTGATATTCCTGTTCCTGTTCCGGCTGTTCAGCAGGTAACAAAGCCTGTAATTACATTACTTTCTGCAGACAAAGTTAATGTTGGAGAATTGCTTGTAATTACCGGTAATAATTTTGGTGAATCAAAAAATCAGTCTAAGGTGCTTTTTACTATGGACTGCAATAACAAAATCAGTGAGGCTGATTATAAAAACATGGTTATGCTCACTGAAAATATGATTCCTGCCAGCGAAGAAGATTTTGACTATGTTGCCTGGTCTAATACAGAAATCAGCGTAAGGGTTCCTGATGGTGCAAGCAGCGGTGTTGTGATTGTTGATACAGGCCGTGAAAAGTCTGATCCAAAAGAGTTGACTGTAAATACAGATGCGGGGCGTAAGGAATACATCAATAAAAAGATTTATTTGATTCAATATACAGCGGATATTGCTGATGTTGTTTCTGATGATGTTTCTACAATTACTTTAAGATGTCCTGTTCCTTATACCTGTCCGGCGCAACCTGAGGTTCAGATTACAGAAACTTCGCCGGAGCCTATTTTGATGAATTATCAGAATAATTTGATTCATCAGATTACAAAGAATCGCAATAATACTCCTAAGAGTGTTTTTCGTCAGAATTTTGTTTTGCCGGTTTTTGAAGTTAGAACAAAAATTAATGCCGTAAAAATTGGTACTTACAAAAATACAGAAAAAAATCTTTTGAGTGGAGCTTTGAGGGCTGATGCTCTTGTTCCAAGTGACAGAACTGAAGTAACTGAACTTTGTGCAAAAATAACTGGTAAAGAGAAAAATGCTTACAATAAGGCTAAGCTGATTTATAATTATATGTGCGATAATTTTAAGGTTCAGTCAAAGGTTCGCAAGGGAGATGCTGACTCACTTGATTTATTAAAATCTGGAAGTGGTGATGCTTACGATTTTGCGGTAATTTATACTGCACTTTTAAGGGCAGCTGAAGTGCCTGCTTATACTGATGGTGGCATTCTTGTGAATCAGGATTTGCAGACTCAGTCGCACTGGTGGTGTGAATTTTATATTGACCGCGTGGGCTGGGTTCCGTGTGACCCTGCTTTAGGGGCTGGCTTAGAATATAAAAAATGGACTGAAAGTGAGAGTGAGAATGACAGAGAATATTATTTTGGTAATATGGATTCTCATCATATTCTATTCTCACGCGGATGGAGTCAGTTGAAACCATTCAGCGCAGACAGTAAAATTGTGCAGCAACCGAGAAGCTTTGCTTTGCAGTCAATCTGGGAAGAAGCTAATAAAGATACAGCAAAATATAGCAGCTACTGGTCTGTGCCGGTAGTGAAGGGGGTATACTAATGACAAAGATTTTAAGTGTTGGTGGTTCGATTATTGCTCCGGACAAGCCAGACAGTACTTTTTTGAGTGAGTTTGTAACAATGTGTAAAAAGTGGCTTGATGCTGACAAGCAGAACCGTTTGATTCTGGTTGCTGGTGGTGGAGCTCCTGCACGTGTATATCAGAATGGTTTGAAAGAAGTTTGCGAAAAGACTGGAGACAGCTTTGATGCAAATGCTGCAGACTGGATTGGAATTATGGCAACTCGTTTGAATGCACAGCTTTTGAAGGCTTGCTTTGGCGATTACTGCAGAAATGACGTTGTTTATAATCCTACTTTAGAAGATTTGAGTTTTGACGGTCAGGTGCTCGTTGCATCTGGCTGGAAACCTGGATTCTCAACAGATACAGATGCTGTTTATCTTGGTGAAAAATTTGATGCTAAGACAATTGTAAATCTTTCTAATATTGAAAAGGTTTATACAGACGATCCAAGAAAAAATCCGGATGCTAAACCGCTTGATACAATCAGCTGGGCAGACTTCCGTAAGATGGTTGGTGATGAATGGACTCCTGGAAAGAACTGTCCGTTTGACCCGATTGCTTCAAAGAAAGCCAGCGAGCTTGGCATGAAAGTTATCTGTGCCGGCGGAAAGAATATTGCAAATATTCAGGATATTCTTGAAGATAAGGAATATTTTGGTACAACTATAGGCTAAAATCTTCCATTGCGGTGAGAAGTCCGTCGATTTTTTCACCGTAGTGAGGGTCTGTGGCCCATGTACCTGTGAGTCCAAAAATATCTTCTATGTATTTTGTTTTATGAACCCAGTTGTAACGAGGATCAACAAGTTCCTTGTGAAGCTGGGTTTCTTCTTTTGTGGCATATGCCTGCAAATGCTGAATATGGGCTCGAACTCCTAATTCTTCTGTTTCAAAAATCTCGCCGGGGTGGTCGGCATCCATTGCTCCAAGTCCACAGTAATTGTGGAATTCTGGTTGAACTAATCCGCCGAATTTCAAAAATCCAGTTTCAAGACACATTTGTGCAAAAGCAACATCGGAATTAATACCTTCTGCAGCGGCTTCGTCTATGTAATATTGTGCAAACTGTGTGATGTGAGCACTATCTTCATCTAGATTTCTGCTTACAAAAAATGCTGCGAGTTGAGTGGCTGTGAGCTGGCCTTGTGCCATCAGATTTCGGGAAAGTTCAATTTTTTGTTTGGCTGGAGGAACGGTTTTACAGGCAAAAATCAAAAGTGTAGTTATTACAAGAGTGATTGTAAAAATCAGTTTTTTGAAAATTCTTTTTGTGTACATAATAATAGTGTCGGAAAATTAAAAAAAAATGTGAATTCTGCAGGAATTTTTATAAATCTTTTCCTTTTTTTATACATCTTTGCAAATTTATATATAGAGGATTTTATGGGAAAAGATGTGGTAAGAAAAAACAATACTTTGCTTAAGGATAAAACTAAGCCGGATGTACGAGAAAAAGTAATGGAACATGGTTTTTCTTTTCTTTTTGATGAAGAACTTGTAATGCTGATTTTAGGTTCCGGGACTCAAAAAATGCCGGTAGAAATGATGGCTGAAAAAATAATTGATGTGCTTAATGATTCCGATTCCCCTTATGTTGTCGAAAATCTTTTAATGCTGAATGGAGTGGGGCAGGGAAAGGCTCTTGCGATTGCTGCGGCTCTGGAACTTGGTAGACGACGAAGCAGTCATCTACGGGCACCAGTTAAAAGACCGGGCGACATTGTGCCGTTTTTGAAAAGTTATGCTGTGTGCGATAAAGAACATTTTTTGCTTGTTACTTTAAATGGTGGACACGAAATCATTCAGATTCATGTGGTTTCTGTAGGAACGTTAAATCGTACATTGATTCATCCTCGTGAGATATTTTCCATAGCAATTCGGGAAAATGCGGCGGCTATAATTGTGAGTCATAATCATCCTTCTGGAAATTGTGAACCTTCTGAAGAAGATTTGCATGTAACGGACCAGTTGAAAAAAGTTTCTGTGATAATGGGGATAGAACTTCTGGATCACGTAATTGTTAGCCGCGAAGGGTATTTCAGTTTTCTGGAGAATAAGTTATTGCCGGATTAACGTGATTTTATTAAATTATAAGTATGAAACTTTATTCTCATTCTCAGCTTATCAAATGTACTATTCTAAGTGTAGTGGCTGCAGTTTTACTTACTGCGGCTATTTGCGTAAATATATCAAAGAAAAAGAACAACATTACGAACAATGGTGATATTTCAGAAGTTGCAAACCAGGCTGATGGCCCTGCGGCTGAGCAGATGGTATCTGATTCAGTTGAAAATAATGTGAGCTTTTTAGAGCAGAATCCTGCTTCAATAATTTCAGTAGCTGGTGGAAACGGCACTACAGGTTACACTCAGGAAGAAGTTCAGAACATAAATGTTTATTCACTTTGTAACGAGGCTGTTGTAAACATTAATACCCAGGTAACCGCTTATGACTGGTTTCTTCAGCCTTATGTTCAGGATGGAGGCAGTGGAAGCGGTTCAATTATCGACAAACGTGGTTATATTCTAACAAATGTACACGTAATTGCCGATGCAACAAAGATTTATGTTTCTCTTTTTGATGGAACTCAGTATGAAGCTGAGGTTGTTGGAACGGATCTGGACAGCGATCTTGCGGTTATAAAATTTAATCCTCCGGCAGGAATGGAACTTAAAACAATTGCTTTTGGTGACTCTACAGGGCTAAAGGTTGGTCAGCGTGTAATTGCAATTGGTAACCCGTTCGGTTTGGAACGTACTATGACGACTGGTATTGTTTCGGGGCTTGGTCGACCTATTCAGAATTCGAATAATAGAATTATCCGCGATATGGTACAGACTGATGCGGCAATTAACCCTGGCAATTCCGGTGGTCCTTTGCTTGATACAAACGGCAAGATGATTGGTATTAACACGATGATTCAGTCCAGCAGTGGAAGTTCTGCCGGTGTTGGTTTTGCGGTTCCTTCTACTACAGCAATTCGTGTTGTAGCTGATTTGATAAAATATGGAAAAGTGCATCGTGGAACTATTGATGCGACTGTAATTCAGATGAGCCGTCGTATTGCTCAGTATGCAGGTCTTGATATTGCAACTGGTGTTCTGGTTTCTGAGGTTCAGCGCGGCGGTAATGCCGAAGGCGCGGGCTTGAAGGGTGGAACTGAAGCGGCTTATTATGGGTCGCGACGAGATATAATTTATATTGGTGGCGATGTAATTACTCAGATTGATGATATTGCTGTAACTTCTCTGGCGGATTATTATTCGGCACTTGAAAGTAAACGGGCTGGAGATATAGTAACCGTAGTAGTTCGCAGAAATCGTAAAGATATTACGCTGAAGATTAAACTTGTTGAAAGTTAGGATGTATCATGCGGAAATTTGAAGTTGTTTCGCCGTTTGAGCCCAGCGGGGATCAGGGACAGGCTATAGAAAAACTCTCGGAAGGATTTTTGCGGGGCGATAAGTTTCAGACTCTAAAAGGTGTTACTGGTTCTGGAAAAACTTTTACAATGGCAAAAATCATTGAAAAGGTTCAGCGGCCAACTCTTATTATCAGCCATAACAAAACTCTTTCGGCTCAGTTGTATCGCGAGTTCAAATCTTTCTTTCCTAATAATGCAGTAGAATATTTTGTTTCATATTATGATTATTACCAGCCGGAAGCTTATGTTGCGGCTCGTGACCTTTACATCGAAAAAGACTGCGATATAAACCGCGAAATTGACCAGATGCGTCTTGCGGCTACTTACAGTCTTATGGAACGCCGTGACGTAATTGTAGTTGCAACTGTCAGCTGTATTTACGGTCTTGGTATGCCAGATGTGTACAAAGGAATGCGCGTGCATGTTGAAACAGGACAGACCTTTGATCCTAAAAAGTTTGCGAATAAATTGATTTCCATGCAATACTCCAGAAATGACAATGTGCTTGAGCGTGGAAACTTCCGTATTAAAGGTGACGTAATTGAAGTATTCCCGCCGTATATGGAAACTGATGAAGCTTACAGAATTCTATTGGATTGGGAAGAAGTTGTCCGCATTCAGCGTTTTAATGTTCTTGACCGGTCGGTAACCGGAGAACTTGATGAAACTGTTTTCTACCCGGCAAAGCACTTTGTTGTTCCTCAGGATAAACTGATAGAAGCTACAAACCGTATTCAGGTTGAACTGGACGAGCGTGTAGAAGAATTACGTGCGGCCGGAAAAATGCTTGAAGCTGAACGTCTTAAAACCCGTACTACTTATGATATTGAAATGCTTCGTGAGATGGGAACCTGCCCTGGAATAGAAAATTATTCAGGACCTATAAGCGGCAGGGCACGGGGTGAACCTCCTGCAACTCTACTTCATTATTTCCCAGATGATTTTTTGTGCATGATAGATGAAGCTCATGTTTCAGTTCCTCAGATTGGTGCGATGTACGAAGGTGACCGCAGCCGTAAACAGAATCTTATTGATTTTGGATTCCGCCTGCCTTCTGCTTTTGATAACCGTCCTCTTAAAAAGGCTGAGTTTGATGCTAAGATGAATCAGATAATTTATGTTACTGCAACTCCGCGTGCCGAAGAAATTAAGCAGAGTACACAGGTTGTGGAACAGTTGATTCGTCCGACGGGATTGCTTGATCCTATTGTTGAGATTCGTCCGAGTGAAGGGCAGATGGAAGATATTTACAAGGAAGTTCGCGAGCGAATTGACCGCCACGAACGCAGCTTAATTTTGACGCTTACCAAAAAGATGGCTGAGGATCTTACTGATTACCTTACTGAGCTTAAACTGAAAGTGAAGTATATTCATTCGGAGATAGACACTTTTGAGCGCGTGGAGATTTTGAAGTCTTTAAGAACAGGCGAGATTGATGTTCTGATTGGAATTAACCTGCTTCGAGAAGGAATTGACCTGCCGGAGGTTTCTTTTATTGCGATTCTGGATGCAGATAAAATTGGATTTTTAAGGTCTGAGACTTCTTTGATTCAGATTATTGGTCGTGCGGCGCGTAACGCTGAAGGAAAGGTTGTTATGTATGCCGACCATATGAGTCCCGCTATGGATGCTGCTGTGAAAGAAACGAAGCACCGCCGCGAAGTGCAGGAAGCTTATAACAAGGAACACGGTATTACGCCAAAAACTATCTCCAAGGCGGTTGAAGATATTCTCATTCATGAAAAGGCTGATGCAGATGCAAATGCTGCTATGGAACTGGATGTGCTTAAGAAAGAAGCGAACCTGTTTAATCCTAAGGAACGCCATAAGCTGATAAAGGCACTTACCGCCGAAATGTCTGCCTGCGCTGACAGAATGGAATACGAGCAGGCAGCTGCGCTTCGTGATCAGATAAGGGATATTGAAGCGCAGTATGGTAAATAACAGTTAAATTAGATTTTTGTTACTCCATCTCCGGTTTCACAAACAAAGAATCCTGCCTTGTAGCCGATTGCTTTTACATAGGCAGCCTGAACGTTTTCTATGAAGCTGTCCAGCTTGTCTTTGTGAACAAGAGCTATTGCACAGCCACCAAAGCCGGCACCAGTCATGCGTGCTCCAAGACAACCCTCCTGCTTTTGAGAGGTCTCGGCCAGAGTGTCGAGCTCAATGCCAGTAACTTCGTAGTCTTCTTTAAGGGACTTGTGGCTGGCATTCAAAAGCTGTCCCAGTTTAACGAGGTTGCCCTCTTTAAGAGTTGCCGCCGCATCAATAACCCGCTGATTTTCCAAAATACAGTGGCGCGCCCTCTTATTCAAAATCGGGTCAGTAACAAGGGCAGAGTACTTCTCCCAATCTGCCGGAGTCAGCTCACACAATGCTTTGACTCCAACCCCATTGTCCTGCAGGATTTTCAATGCCTCTTCGCATTGACCTCGTCGTTCATTGTATTTAGAGTCAGCGAGTTTACGAACTTTATTTGTGTTCATAACAACAAAGCGGTAATCACCAAGTTCAAGCGGAACATATTCATAATCCAGAGTATTACAATCAAGAAGTTCAGCATAATTCTTTTTTCCGGTTGCAATAATAAACTGATCCATAATTCCACATTTTACATTCATAAAATTGTGTTCACTCATTTGTCCGAGCTTTGCAATTTCAATGCGACTTAAATCAAAACCAAAGGTATCAATTACAGCATAAGCAAATCCACATTCCAAAGCTGAAGAAGAAGAAATTCCTCCGCCTGCAGGAATATTTGAAGCCATCAGAATTTCAAAGCCGCAGTCAAATTTAAATCCACGCTCTTTGAGTTGCTGCAAAATTCCGTTGAGGTAATTTGCATAATCATTAGCCTTATCAAAAGCAAAAGTCTGGTTAATATCAAATTCATAACTGCCTGGAAAGCGGGCATCATTGTATAAAATCTTTGAGTCGCTGCGTTTTCTGATTGCAATATAAAGATATCTGTTAATGCTTGCAGGAAAAACTTTTCCGCCATTGTAATCAATGTGCTCACCAATAATGTTGATTCTGGCAGGTGAAGAGTAGAGTTTTACAGAAGCTTCGTCTCCACCATACATTTTAAGAAATGCTTCCTTGAGCTCCTGCGGTGTATATTCTTTCGAAGTCAAATTATCTGACATATTTATCTCCCATATGTAAATCTAAAGACATTATTAGAAAAATATGATAGCATAACTATCATTATATTGTAAACAGTTGGAAGAGAGGGAAGTTTTTTTACATATTGGTAAAATTCTCAAAATTCATTTTTCAGCAATTGACTTTTTTTTTGAATTTGTATATTCTTTCTAAACTATTGTAATTTGCGTGGGAAAATTGTTTTAATATAAGGAAGGATAAAGATATGTCTAGAATGTGTGATGTTTGCGGAAAAGGCGTTATGTCTGGTAATAAAGTTAGTAAGTCTATGAACCATACTCGCAGAACATGGAGA
>OCVV011127661.1_pt1 | contig 17680 bp, 33 predicted proteins | sample 1539721 | NCBI WGS metagenome assembly OCVV01 (sample SAMN02144230, study PRJEB22623) | gut metagenome | biome: sheep rumen | host: Ovis aries | place: New Zealand | reverse complement strand
AAGGCAATAGATAAGCCGTCCGCACGTGGGCGTGGCGGCATAATTGATATATCATATTCTAATAATAAATCTCTTGTGCGTTTTCGCTCACGTGCGGGATACATTCTCGGCCACCTCCCGTATATCGCAAATGGGAAGTTTATATGCTGCATAATAAGAGTGTATCTCTGCGCCATTTTTTGGCATAATGTCTTTATTATCTTTATATGGTTCGTCATCCCCATAATCCGGTGAATTATAAATGGTTATGTCCCAGAAATATTTTTTAGGCTCTAAATTAATCGTGTCTTCCCGCTCAAAAGGAATTGTAATTGTGCCTTCGGTCGCTGGCACTTTTATTTCATGCACAGTTTTATGCGTTAATCTATCATAGATAGAAAATACCGCGACATCGCCTTCATTAACGGATACTAAAGTTGGGACAGTAAAAGAACCGGTATTACCGCGGGGGATGATTAATCTACGTTGAATGAGCCTAATCATCGACATCACCAATCCTATTCTATAAACAAATTATTAATTTTTTTCTTACATTTATGTTCTACTCTATCCTATTCGTTTAGAATAAAACCTATATCATAATTAACTGATGTTAATTCTATTTTCTTTTTTTCTGCATAATGAAGTTCATCTGTAACATCATCAAGCATGCATTTTATTTTATCAGCCGCTAGAATATCTCCACTATCGTATAATATTTTGTAATCAATCTACAAAATATCTTTAGTAGACTATTCCCATTCCACCCATTTTTTAATCATAGTTTCTACAGCGGATCTCTTTGTGCTGGTATCAACATCCGCGCTTGTATATTTATACCATGAAGCTGGTATAATTTCTGGATTTGGAATAGCATCTAATTTAATTAACTTGTGATATTGCTCCTGATAAAATGAATTTAAACAAATATACATCTTTGTTTCTTCTAAATAGTGGTATTCATGGCAAGTTTTATATCCATCTAATTTTAAAAATCCGTATGCATTAGCCATTTGGCTGTGCATCATCATGCCCTCAACCATATGAGAACCTAGCTGATTAAAAATTTCTTCTACTGCCATATTAAACCTCCATTAACGGATCTTAGTAATAACTATGTTAATATGCGCATCAGTTAATTCAGTTTCGCCGTTCATTACCTGAATCACTGTTGGGCTTGTATAATTGCAGCAATTGCAATTATTTTCCGTTACTTGTACAAATGTTTTAAAACCAAAAGTGCCAGCAGTATCAGCAACTCCAGTAAATTCAGAAATTGCTTGCGCCTACGCGACACCATTTACATACAATTGAACTGTTACATCAGTGGCGGCCGCAGGAGTAGCATATCCGTCTACTTCAATTAAATAAACTCCACGTTGATTTAATTGAATGCTCGCGGGCCCTGATAAATTTTCTGCGCATCCTTTATCCAAAACTACATTATTAAAATTAAATGGTGTGTTTGCCGCAACAGTAAGATTAGAACTATAAATTTGAATCATAATAATTACCCCCTGTTATTAACAAAAAAATAAAAGGGACGTACATTAAGTACGTCCCTTTTTGGCGTACTAAATACGCTCTATTACATGTTATTGCAGCCGCAGAAAGGATTGCTGCCAGCATTGTAAGTCCAACCATTAGGATAACGAACAACACCCTGTAGTTGATTCTACAATTCGAGTTGGTTGATGCGATTTTGCATTGCTTCTATCTTATTTCCAGTGAAGGCGTCAAGAATACGCTGACTCTGAGCAACAATGTTAGCATTTGTCGCTGCATCACGCATTGCGGCATCATAATTTGCCTGAGCAATTGCGCCCTGTGTAGCGCAGCAGCATTCATTTATCCGAGCAAGCTGATTAGCTTGTCCAATGGCTAATCCAGCAACATCACGCTGTAGCTCATTGTATTTGTCAGATAAACCATTCATTAGATCATGATAAACTTGGTTGGTTGTAGCAACAGACTGCGCTGTGCCACTAGAGATTGCCTGTAAGATATCGCGATTCTGATCCTGGAGATCATTGAAATTAAATCCATTCTGGACAAAATCTTGAGTTGCATATTGTGGCTGATATCCACGATTATTCCAGCCGCCGAAACCACCGCTCATTAAGGCTAGAATTGCAAACAGCCATAAACCATTTCCCCAATCTCCGTCATTACGACCAGTTACTGCCGCCATATCGGCCGCGGAAAGATTACCATCCATATGAATCGCCTCTTATAAAAATATTTAATATAAAAAGACGCATTTCTGCGTCTCATTTTATATTCCCAACTATTTTAAAACTAAATCTGGATTAACGCCCATCCGCTATGCTAAGCTATAAAAAGCTTGCTATGGGCTACCACCGGATTGCCTGATAAAATCAATTGCCTATTTTATATTTGGATTCTGCTCAATGATTGCGCTAGGATTCTAGCCATTTTTATACATTTGTACTATCTACCTGAGCTGCGCCATTTGCGGATTCTACCATTGCATTTGCTGCTGGTTGCCGCTGTTTTCTAGACTTTGTAGAATTGGATTGTTGTGCATACATTTCCTCCAACTTTCTCACTCGTGCTTCAAGATCACTCACATTCACAGGTTGCTGCTCTTGATGCGGAGAAATATCATAAGGTTCTACAGTTAAATAGCCGCCGCTGTCAGTTCTAGCAAACCAGACAATTGGCGCGGTTTCGTCAGCTAAAATTGTTCTGCTGTTCGGCGCCATACGAAAATTACTAGCACCTGCGGCACCCTTAACTATATTAATTTCATAACGCGGTAGCATATTCATTGTGTTGTAATTAAGATAATTTGGCATCATCTATTGCTACGGCGTCATTAGAGGATTTAGATTATTCATAATGTCACCTCGTTAGCTTGCGGCCGCAAGAAGGACAATAAGAACATACGCGCATGTTGCTCGCGCGATCAAGGAAGTAAAGTTCAATATTCTTGTGGCTACGCTTATCAACGCAGAAACCGCAACCAACATCCTCTTCATTCTTTTCTTCAGCCGTATTATTGTCATTGCTTTCGATTGCATCCCAGTTTTCAAACATTAACCAAATACCTCTTTCTTATTTTATAATTATATTATAGCAAATTAATGCTAAAAAGTCAATATTTTATTTAAGCCATTTCTACACCAACTATAGCATATCATACAACTAATTGTACAAATCTAATAATTCTTCTTTAGACAATTCAATTAATTGCTTTTCTGCCACTGGCTCAGTAGTAGTTGGCTCTTTTTTGTTATTATCTTTTTCTGCTGTTTTATCTATTGCAATAAATTCTCTGCACATATAACCAACATAATCTTTATATTTAATTCTGGCCCATTCCTCATCAACTTCTTCCAGCACGTCAATGGAGGAATTTGGTGGAATTGTGGTTAATATTTGTGCCTGCAAACTTGGCTAGGCGCGTAAATTTTTATTGTGCCCGTTTGCGGAATATATTGTAGCCGCATAAAGCATATTAGCCACTTGTTCTTCAACTCCATTTTTTTGGGCAATTTCTGTTGCTATAAAGGCATCTCCCATGACATAAGTTACTTCAACGCCTTCGTCCATTGCTTCCATAACTGCCTTACGATAATCATTCATAGTTAGGCCAAATTTTTTAAGCCAATGAGTAATATCAGCATGATTACTTGCTAATCCTAGTGCATTTAATTCATGATGATCTCTCACTGAATCTATAGATATATTATATTTATTACATAAGTAGGCTACCAAATACACAGATGTTTGCATTACAGCACTTTCAAAATATGCTTGATCTTTTAAACCATCTTCACATATTTCAAACCCAATATATCCTTTTTTATTGGCATTACCATTTTTCCCGCTACCGCTTAACCAACAACGGTAATCCCACGGCAACGTCTAATATATTGTAACTGTGCCATCATTTAATTTACCAATATACGCATTCGCGCAAACATTTAATCCAGCACGATTATGCGTATTATTATATAAATTCTTTCCTAAATAACCATCATCTGGCCCAACATAACGTTTTAAATAAGCATTATTTGAACCAGTACTGTGTACTTGTACGCCAGCGGGAGTCTGTATAGATTTAGATTTATAACAATCGGTGTTGGTAAAGTACAACCGATGAATTGTTAATTGCTTCATTTTATACGCCCCTCCTGAACAAAAGTAGTATTGTGTCATAAAAATTATTTTATTTTATGCGATTATTAAAAAATATATTGCGGACGCTCTTCATTAAAAAATTTCCAACGAATTAAATCATCTAACACAATACAAATCGCGGCCAAACCAAACCAAGCTATACAAAATGGCACGCTGCATTGACCGAAAAAGAAATTTAATGGCACATTACTATAATTCCAAATATTTAATTTTAACCAAATATTAAGTATCACACCACTTATTCCTTCTAGTATGGTAGCTATTATCATTCCAATAAAACACTAATTAAAAAAGGGCATTTCCCATGGAATATGCTCGTTTAGCTAGCCAATAGTTACGCCTATAAAACCAGCTAAAACAAACATACTCCAATGGGTTAAATGTCCTTTCCATAATGTTTCAATAAGAAAGTAAATAGCGCCAAAAATTAGAAATAAAATAATATGTTTAATTATTTTCATTTATTAACCTTTTTAAGACATCAGTTTGATACTCTTCGGGCAATTCCATTCCATATGTTACTGCCGCAATCTGTTCAATTGTGTCTAAGTGATTAATATAATTTTTAAGCGCATTATAATAAGTGGTATGATAGATTTTATAATTTGTCGCCGCAGTTACAATATGATTTATTTCCTCTGCGGTATAGAAAATACAAGTTTCGCCATCGGCGTGGTATGGAATTTCTTCCATACCATTCGCCGCCATTGAACCAAGAGAAATTAAATTAATTTGATCTTGAGTTGTAAGAGAGAAATGATGGGTATTCCCATCAGATAGCTGTAAATCAAAACCAGATTCAATCACCTGATTGCAAGTATGAGACATTTCATTGAGTTTAGATGTACGAATAAATTCTAACGAAATTATATCGTTCGGATCTTCTGGAAGTGGCTCTGGCTCTTTTGGCTCTTCCTCTACATCATCAATAACATTAAATTCTTCTGCTTGCGCATATATTTGATATTCTTCTGCTGAAATTGGAAGAATTTTTGCAGTTAAAAAGTCGCGAGTAATTTGTGTAGGATGCATCCAACTATCTCTATATAATTTTCCATCATATGAAATATATTCCCCTAATTCTTTATTGCTTCTAAAAAAGCATTGAGCAGCTATATTATAAGCAATAAAATTTTTAGTAGATACTACTCCTATCAATTGATTACTATAAATAATCTTATAATATTCCATAATATACCTCCTAAAAGATATTCTAATCTTATATTAAATTGCTAAGATATAGCTGAATTTTCTGCCATCCTAGAAAGTATTAGTTGCATTAGTTGGTGCGCCATCTACAGCATCTACATAGATGAAATTAACTCCGTTACCTGTACTGCTGCCAGTTGTGATAGAACGTGTCCAATAATCGTTAGCTTTAATCCAACCGCCTAAACCTTTACTAGTGCTATTAATATTAATTACTGAGTCGTCACTTAAACCGCGATACTTAACGTTAGCATTGCTGTAAGGAGCAGTAATAAGACCATATTGATTAATTTCTGCATTTGACACATAGATGTAAGTCTCATATGCATTTGCAACAGTTTTATCAATGTATATATCACCGCTACGTAAACTAGAAGTACCAATAGATTCAGCAATGGAAGTAGTATTTGTTGTATCAGTAGAATTGATGTACACATGTAATGATGCCAAATTTAGAGGTTTAGTTGGGAAGCGAAGATTGTAATACGAATCAACGTTATTATTTTCAACCTCACTCCAACTACCATTAGTCGCCTTATTATATACTGTAATATTTTCGGCAAGAAGGAATCTAAAAGGATTCATTCGAGAGTCTTCATTTTCATAGTCAGTAATATCTTTTAAATTAGTCATACTATAAGCATAAGCATAATCACGTGTAATAATTGTACTGTTAGAATTTATACTATAAGTTGATCCACCAAAATCATTACTTGGCGAATATACAGCCTGTTGTGAATCTACCGCGGCCTTACATAAGACTGCCTATAATTGAATTGGTAGACTTCCATACAAACGTTTATTATATATCGCTCGTAATGTACTATCTTGCCAACTATAAGTATTATTCTTAAAACTGTTCTAGGTTATTCTAGCAGAAACAAAACGACCATGCATTAATGTATTTAAACTTACAAGATATAAGAACGGTGAATACTATGTGTCTGTATTGCGCTTAGCAGGGATACCTGCATCATTATTATGATAATTATAACCAATCGCGAACGTCATCCATTCATGTGGCCATATTGCAAGTTCTACACTCTTACTATATCCTAAATCTTCATTCCAATATTTAGCCCAATAAATAGTAGTATTGGCCGCGCTAACATTACTCAATATACCATCGTTAGTATCAATTGTCTCACGTGATGTATCAATTATCTATTCAAAGTTTAAATATGCATCAGAATTAAAATTGATATTACTAGTACGAGTAATAGAAGTTTCATATACATTCTCTGATAAAGAATCTGCTCCATTTAAGCTAGAATAAATGTACAATGTCGGACTATTCTTCGGATGCCGTAAAACGATAATATTCCGCATAGTAGCATTTAATACGCTACTAACTGCAACACGCTAATTGGCATTATTAATATAATCACCGAATCCTACTTCTATAACACCAGAAGCTTTATTATAAATAATACCCATACCATTCTTTACATTATCCTTGCTATGATAACAGCTCATAATAATTGCGTTGTTACTATAGTCAATTGTATTAAGACAAAAATCTAATACAATAGTAAACGCATCTTGCGTAGCTAATAATGGCTAAATATTTGTAGTTTTAATTTTATTATAAGCTGGAGTGTCAGAATCAGATTGAATAACAATACCAGCATTAGTTGTGTAATCGTTGCCTAATTGATAAGCCATAGTTGTAGCTGGTGTAATCTTAGTACCGAGACCAAAATTATTTTTTTGAGCTTCAGTTAGATTCGCAAGCACTAATAACTGCAATGGTGTTAAATTATCTACATTAGCAAATAAATCCACGATAGTAGTAGAACCTGTAGCCCATTTTGCCATAATATCATAATAACTAGATGTTCCATCCGGCTAAATTTTATTTGGAATTTTATCCCAACCGTCAAAGATATTATAAGTTACTTCTCCAGCATTACTAATAGTAACACTACAAGTTTCATATTTCTTATGTATATCAGTAATAGTTGGAGCAAGTTTATCATAGCTACCATTATATTTTACAGTTGTTTTGCTTGTGCTAACAACTTGACCATTATTTAATAACCACCGAATAGTATATTCACGTTCAGTTGTGGAAAAATAAGGCTCTAAAATAACATTATCATCTTGAATCACATAGCCGCTTAATGATGGTAAGTCGGTATTAGCCTTTTTCCAACCGCTATACTCTACATAATTGCCTTCACGATCATCACGTAAACCAAATGTATAAATGTACTGCGGAGTAGTAGCTTTTTCTGGCATATCTTCAAGCATGCCATTTGCGTAAATATCTGGAGCTATAGTATCTTTAGTAACATACACCTAAGCAATAATTCTTGCTGGAGAAATTTCTACATTATTTTCTACTACAGCTGGGTATTGATATGTTACTAAATATTTAGTAACTTTAGTTCCAGTCGTATTTAATGTTAAATCCCAAACACTTTCATACTTATCTTTCTCTATCTGGCTCCAATCACCAGTAACATTTATGGTTCCAGAAAACACAATGCGCTCTTCTTCGCTAGTCTCTAATGCCTATTTCTTATCATAGAACTATTGTAATTCATTAATATTGGTAATAGTTGCAGAATGCAAATTATATAATAATAATTTATCTACTCCATCAAGCATACTTTCTGCAATATTCATCCAATCAACTGCATCAGAATAGTCGCTATCATATAATGTTAAACTTGCAAGTCTAGTATAATCAATCTCATTAGTAAGAACATTTTTAATATAAAAATCATTTAATTTTTTCGCACCATATAAAGAGAGTGTTTCAATTGTTGATGGCAAGTGCAACGTTTCAATTGCGGTATATTGCGGTAAAGTAATACCTGCTATGCGGCTGCCTTCTGCTTCAATAATTTTAATATTATTACCACCACTTAAATTGAGCTAGCCAGCTAATGAACGACAATTCTTAATATTTAATGTTTCAAGTAATGGAATTTTATTGCTAATATTAAGTTCAGTTAATTTAGTATTAGAATAACCAGTTACATCTGTGCCAATCTCTAATGCCTTTAGGTGCTCAAGCGCACGGAAGTCAGTAGAATAAATATACATTGCAGCAAGATTACCAATTCTTTGCATACTATTCGCTCCACGAATAAATATACGAGTTTCTTGTAAGTTGCCACTATAGCAATCAATATAATATTCTTGTCCAGCTTTCGCACGTAAACTTGAACATTTTGAATACTAGCCAGATTCGCCTACAGCGACTAATTCAAATTGCTAATTAGCATTTTTAATATAATTACCATTTGGATCTTTTACATACATATTTGTACGAAGATTTCCATTACCAACTTCAACATTTATATACATGTCTTGGAATGGAGTAAGCTCTAAATTCAAGTCAATCGGTAGCGCTAATGATTCCTAATTCCCGCTAGGTAATGTGCAGTTAAATTCAATTGTGTTATCGCTGCCAATAACATTAGAAAGTCTATATTTGCTACCAAAATAAATACTTTGATCTTTAATCCATTGGCGGCGTTGATATTTTTTCCGTCCCTGCATCATTGAACGTAAGAAACGAGAATTCTATTTACCGGCTGTAATAGAATTATCTATTGATTCGCCAGTAAATGTTCTAATATATTTACGCTCAATATCTAAACGCCATATTTCTTCTGGATACTGGTTTTGCATCGCGTCAAATTCATTTATTAAATGAGTAGCATTAAAGCAATTCTCGTGCGCGCCAGTCATAATGTCGCGAATTTGACCTGCAAATGTAGTACTTAGACGGCGCCAGAAAATTGATCCCGCCCCATTAAAAGCGTAACCAGAACTAGAATCATTTTCATTACGATAATCAGTATCTTCCTTACCATAAGAAAATGCAAAAACACCATTATTGTCAATACCAGCGGCAGTGTCCATATCATATGCCCACATATCAAATGCATATTGAGTATAATAATATTTAATTGGATCTCCAATATTTGTTTCGGCTAAATAATAGTTACCATTTGAATATGTATAATAATCTATACCAGCCTTAACTTCTTCATCCGTAGTTAATTTATACTTATTAAAAATATAATATGTATTTTCTGGAATTAACTAATTTGTAGTTACTGTTGCTGGTATATAAACATCATATTGAGTATAATTTGAATCTTTTATATAATAGACTGTATCCTAAACAAATTGCTTATCTGTTGTTAAAATATAATCTTTTATATAATATGTTGGTGCTAAAACAGTGGTGTCCTCAGTAGGAGTATACTATCCATCAATTAATTCGTGATAGATATGAAGTAATTGAGGTACTGGACGACTAACTCTATGATATTCTCCGGTTTTGGCAAAGTGCCAGAAAGTATTTTTCGCGCGGTTATCCATCATAGTGTAATAATGAGTATAGGCATAGAAGAATTCCATTGCACTTGGTACAGCCCATTCAACAAATTCATCTCTAAATTGTTCTGGAGTAGAAGTAACCACCCATTCATAAAATGCTTCAAATACTGCACGATTAATTTTATTCTACTAATTTGCATTACCAGTAGTGTCATTAATTAAATCGCCATCACGATAATCGCCACAGCTGGCATAACGGAATTCAAATGAGTGGTCGCCGTCAAATCCTTCACAAGAAAGCGCGCGGTGACGGTAGTTAGTATAAACCATTCCATTGCTCATTACCACATCTGTATCATCTTCACCAGGATTGGCATGAATCTCTGCTTCCTATTCAGTTGGTTGGCGCATTGCATTCCACTGTTCAGATGAGATAGGATAAATAAAATTAATTGGATTTATTGTACTAACATTCGTTTCAACTGTTTCAACGCCATTATTCATATATACACCAGATTGGAATTGACCATTCGCAGTGCTGTTATCAGAATTTTCAACAGTAAACTCATATGGATCGTTTGGATCGTATGCGCGGGTGTAGTCTGTCTTTTTAGAGTCACCAAGATTTCCAAGTGCATAGAAGTGCCACTTTGTATCATCAAATTCAGTATGTGTTGGATAATGATTGACTTCAACGCCATCTTCAACAGTTGTTGTAACGCCCGTGGGGTCGTTTTCACGAATAAATAAAATAGCTGGCACGAATTCCATACTATTTTTAATTTTAGTGCCTTCTTCATAATTATGATTCGCGGCGGCTATTGTTTCATATGGAAGAAAATCATTATATCGTTTTTGGAATAGAGCATTATTAACATTTTCTGAAGAAGCAATATTAACTTTTAAGTTAAAATAATTATTCGGAACAGAGTGTTCAGTAAGTTTAATTTTGCAACTATCACCCTTCCAATCTGTACATACTTCAGGTTCTGCGCCCTCTGCCGGTACCCAAACTTCATTTTCTGCGTCCCATTTTGACGTATTATTTCCTCTTAACACACTGGATACATAGCCAGCATAAGTCTATTTACCACCTTTAATGTTTTTTACCTTTGTAGGTGCATGTTCACCATCACACATAAATAAGAAATCAACATTACGCCCAGACTAACCATAGTTATCTGACGTGGTTCCTTGCCCAGCATGGAATCCATTTTGGAAAAACCAGTTATTTAAGTCTTCATATACTATATCTCCATTATTATCAAGAGTGGCTTCAATGCATCTTAATGTCGCGCCTTTTACAAAGTCTTTTTTACCTGTTGTAAATCTTGGCGTATCAAGCATTAAAATTTTTACACCTGGAATCCTTTCTGCTAATTTAATAGGATCAAGTTTTGCATAGCCAACAGCAGCAGACTGATACTTGCCTTGCTCTTCGTCCCAATAAATACAATTACGATTATAGCGTGCAATCTTTTCTTGGATTGTTTTACCATCTGCAATAAAATTCTTTAAAATTTCATTAGTTGTAAGGCTTTTATTATAAATACGAAGACGATAAATATAAACATCACAGTCAGGAGAGCCTATAACAATTGTAGATTCATTATTTTCTATATGATATAAAGCATCGCCGCCATCAGTATAGATATATGGATATGCCTTACTCGGCACGCCATCTTCATAAGACATGATGAAATCAGAGCTTCCAGTTGAATCATGTTTATTAATATTAATATCTAATTCAATTTTGTCATTCTCTGAATATGGGAAATACAAATATGTATTAGTTGCGTCGGTTTGCTTTTCTAATTCGCCCATCTTTAACCAATATTCGGTTGCTTTTTTAGGCTAAGCATTTTTCACTAATACTTCCTCATCATCAATTTCAGTCGTATCTGTATTATTATAACTTTTAATACACTTGTAAACAACATCAGCATCTTCTGACGTTTTACCACGTTGAATAACGACTGTATTTAAAGAATAAACTTGACCTTTAATCCATACTTCATATTCGCTCTCTTCTGCAGCAGTACTAGTAACACTTGCTTTATCAGTTTTTAGCCAGCCAGCATGCGCACCAAGTTCTATACCAACTTCCTTATCGCTATTAATTGTAGGCTTACCAGTATTTTTAAACCATATTGCGCTTGCATCACGGACTGCAGCGACCTTAAAGATTATTTTCATCTCAGCGCCAGTATCAAATACAGCACTACGGCCACCTGTCGCGCGAGTAAACATTTTATAGTCTAAATATGCCTTTGTGCCAGCCTTTACAACAAAACATTTACCATCAATATCTTTATAACCGCCGCCGTTAGCATCGTCAGACCAATTAAAATTATCAGATACAGTTAGGCTATATGTTTTATTGTTTTTTGTCCAGGTAGGTAATCTATTTTGAGAGTTATTAGTCAATAAAGCAGGATTAAAGTCAATAATAGATCCATCTACTGCGGAAACATCTGCCTCAATTGCTGATACTTTTAAAGCAATATTAGCCATTACGTCTCCGACTTTAATAGTTAATGTCTACTGTTCGGTTTGTTTAGATGTTTCTGGTGTATAATAGAATATACTAGAATAATTACCATTTCGTGTAATTGAATCAATTAATTTTTCTTCATTTTCTTTTCCATAATTTAAATAATAATATACTACATAATCCTCTGTAGATTTATTATAAACAGAATATGGAATACCAATTTCAGTATAAGAATCAATTTCTATTTCTTGATCAGAATAAGGGCAAGCAATAATAATTGGTTCTGCGGTATTTTTTGTATCATACCAAATATATTCCCTATAGACATGATTCGATGGCAGCTATTTACCATTGATCAACGCAGTCATATACATATCTATTTTATGCGCACCGTGAGAAAGAGTATTCGCGCTAATAGTATAGCTAATCTATCGTGCACTATTAGTATTACTTAAAGTTACAGTATCAATTTCTTCATTGTCTGCTAATATGTGTAAAGTTTTTGCAATATTACCATAAGGTGTATAAGCAATTTCAACGCCTTCTGTGGTTGGAACAATAATATTTTCTGGCGCCTAACAAGTTAACTAAAATTGAATAATAGATACATACCAAGTTGCTGTCGCGGTAATAGAAGTATTTGTATCTAGTGCAATTGATAGAGTAAGCTCTTTATTATTACCTATTGCGTTACAATATTTAGTAATATCAATAGAGTAAAAACCAGTTGGTACTTGATCTTGCGGTAATGGATTTCCTTGTTGATCAGTTGGCCAAGTAGAGGATTTATTAGCTGGATCGCCGCTAACTAAAGCCGTTAATTCACTGCTATCTATTACCAAACGATTATCAAAATATAAAGAATAATGCGCCGTTTCATTCGCTTCGCCAGTTGTGAAAAAGAACTATAAGTAAGTTTTTTCACCGCTATTTAAAGCTGTTGTGAAAGAACGTGGTGTAATTGGTGAAACTTTTAAAGTGTTTGCGCTACCGCCACCGCCGCTCCCAGTTGCTGGTAAAAGTATATGGTTAATCCGCTTACTCACTATAGTATCTAAATCCGTGGTGCTATCAATTCTATTACTTTCATTATAATCAAATTCATATACATTTAGAAAATTAATAGTATCGCCGTTGTCCTTAACAGACTCTAGTGCAAGATTATATTTTTTAGGATTAGTAATACCTATTTCAATTTCTACCAATCTTTTCTCATGTGTAGATTCGTCTTCTACTTCAATATACCTATAATGATGGCGTATGCTGTCATTTTCAAGAACATAATAATCTGTATTAACTGCATAAGAAGTTAATTCTTCATATTCGCCTCTTGTTAAATCAACGCCAGTGGTATTCCCGGTACCGCTGCCTTCGCCATTTCCGCCGCCACTAATCTTTTCCCAACTAAAAGTGTCGGGATTAGAACTGGTTTTAATATACTTCCAATAATAATACTTATCATCTGCAGCCTGCAATAGATAATCATCTTTTTCATTGGGAGTCCAATTTTGTTGAGTAGTGCTTGGTACACCATTTACATAGGTAACTTCACCTTTAGCTTTAACTATTGTGTTATTAACATCGTCTTTATTTGCTTTATTAGCAAGCTGAGCGTTAACATCATTAGTATTAGCTTTTTCAGAAAGCTGATTGTTAACATAAGTTGTATTCGCTTTTTTACCAAGCTCGGTATCAACATAACTTTTATCAGCTTTGTTGTCGAGTGCCGACGCATCAGCCTTTGATGTTAATTTTGTTTCAATAGCGGTTATTTTATCTGTAATATTAGTGCCAGAAAATCCATCACCAATTTTGCTACTTATAGTATTAATTGCAGTACTGTTATTACTAATATTAGTAGCCATACTCTATAACCGATTATTTAAATTTGGCTCTCCACCGCGAGCAGTGTTAATTTCTGTCTCGATATCATCAATACTAGTTTCTACATCTGTAATTCTATTATTTAACCCAGTAGTAGTTGTCTATAATGTGGCCGTTGTGTCCTCTATATCAGAAAAACGGTCTGCAAGTGTATCATTATTTTTATCCTCGCGATGTGCATCAGTAATTTCTGTCTATATAGCATTAACGTTCGTCTACACGGTATGAATTGTGTCAACGGCGTTAGCAGTTGTTTGTGCTGTATTAGCAAGACTCGTAAATGCATCTTGTAGCTTCCCACTAACGGCGCTATTGATTTTACTAGTAATATCATCTTTTAATTCGTTACTACTAATTACGTCTTCTATTTTTGTATAGCCAAGGCCATGAACTGTTGCATCAAGAATATCAGTAGTAACTACATTTTCTGTAGATGTATTATAATTATCAACAGCATTTTTTGTGGTTACCATATAATCAATCATATCATTTAATTTATCCGCTGTGATCAATGTCCCATTTTCCCATTTACTCCAATTAGGATCTTGTGGATTTTGTACACCTGGTGTCAATGCCATCTCTTTTCCCTCCTTTATCGCGACTTAACATATAAGTCTAATTGTCTTCCAGAAAGAAAGACGAGTATTCCTCTATATAAGAGTAAGTAATATTAACGGCGAAAACTTTCTTTTTCTTCTACTTAACGAAGCAGAAAGTATAAGTTTTTTATGGTAATATTTTTACTTGTGTTAGAGGTGATGCCTATGAACATAAAAGTCAAAATAACGCGGCAAGAGAATGCTACGTATTTTAATGTTCCAATTAACACAATTGTTGAGGTCGACTTTGAACGATATGTTGCTGCTGTAGTCGCGTCAGAGATAGGCAACTCTCACATTGAAGCATGTAAGGCGCAGGCTGTTGCTGCCCGCACTTTTGCAATGGGACGCGGAGTTGGTGAAGGTAAAGCGATTTCTGACAGTAGCTCTACTGCGCAAGCATTTCGTGCGGCCAGATATGACCATAAAAAATATCCCAATTGTATTGCCGCGGCAGAGGCAACAATGGGACAAATTTTGCAGTATAACGACAAACCCATTTCTGCGGTTTACTCCGATTGTAACGGCGGCCGCACCTATAGCTCAGAAGAGGTCTGGGGTAGCAAACGTCCATATTTAATCGCGCAAACAGATACATGGGATGGCGCGACTGGTAAAAAGAAAAACGGCCATGGCATTGGAATGTCATAGACCGGCGCGACTTATGCAGCAAAAAACGGAATAAAATATATAGATATTTTAAGTTTCTATTATCCAAATACTACACTTTATGATAAATATGGCGAAAAAGTGTGTATTTTTGTCACACTTGATGAATTGCAAGATTTATTTCGTCGTATCCAAAAAGCAAAAGAAACATTAACCAAAATCAGGGAAGAGTTGTGAGACTCTTCCCCTTATTTTTTATCTATTAAAATACTGTATATACATACCTATACTAGATTTATTATATACCTGCGGCGTAACCTCAATCACACGTCCGTCATCCATACGTAGATAAAAAATTGGGTCGCAATTATTTTGCCACCAATAATACTTATCTACAACATTGCCATAGATTAAACTATCATTACTATTACTGCCATATAGCAAAATAGCGACAGTAATTATAGCAAGGATAGTAACTGCAAGTGCGAAAAAAATCTTAACTTCTTTCTTCATTCCAGCACCTCATGACAATATCCATCTTCAGTCGTGTAATGCAAATGCTTAATTCCAAGTTTCTTAATCGCCGCGATACAAGCAGGACAAGGACGACAAAGTGCAAGAGAACCATCCTTGAACTGACGATAAATATAAATATGAACGCGGCTAAAATCAATATCAAGGAATTTAATTTTAGTCAATGCCGCAATTTCAGAATGTACTTTTGACGGGAGGTAACGGTTACCAACTTGCTTAAAACGGAATCGATTATAATGTTCCTGCATAGGATGGGTACGATCACTATTGCATCCTTTTGCAAGAATGGTTCCTTTATAAACAATTACGCATCCAATTTGGACTGCATTCGCGCCAGTGTAGTCAGCACTTTCGCTGACAATTTTTGCCGCCTTAAACAAGTGAGAGTCGTTCATCATTCATGTCCTTTCCTATCGTTCATTTTTATTATATCAAAAATTTTCATTTTTGTCAAACCATGGGGTGCGTAGCCGCTGTTGGAGGGAAGGCGGCGCATCCCAGTAACGATAGTTGGAATCTTCATGAATTAATCTTTGGTCACCACTGTAAAAATCTACAACATAATAACTGTTAGAGAACAATCGTTTTCCATGTATAACAATTGGTTGTGCGATTCCAGTAGTAATCCATTCTTCCCAAATCACGGAACCACGCGGCTTTTTATTTATTTTCTTCCACGGAATTAAATTAGCCATGTTTCTCCCTCAGCATTTTCCTAGCTAGTTCAATATCTTTAAGGGTCAAGCCGTAATGCGGATTAACTTCTATAGTTTGTGTGAAAATGAAATCTTCAACAGCAGAATCACCGGAAAAAATAATAAAATTATCTACATCTGGATGAGCATTAAGCCAATCATTAATCTTTCGTTCACGATTTACGATGTTGCAGTCAATCCACGAACTTAGATACATATCATACAATGCAAGCTGAAACTGCACTTCCGCGAGAAAAGCTGGATCGCCGCTTTGTGTATTAGTCAGAACTAAAATAGTATTCTGTTGACGTTTCACTAGGCTCTTTAGATAAAGCAATGATTGCTGCTGTAGAAGATTATGCTTCCATGCAAGAAAACCGCAATCTTGCAGGCAGTCGTTGTTAAATTTTGTACTATTTAGAACGCCCGAAACCTCAAAAAATATTGCATTCATTTAATCGTACCATCCCATTCTAGATCCATATTGCATTTTTGTCGTTTCTTACACACTGGGCAGTAAATAAAGTGACCTTCATATACATCAGATGGATTATAAGCTAATAAAGCATAACAATTATCACAGATATGTAGCGAACCTGGCGCTATCTAACGAATAACTTCCATTAAATCGCGTCTACGCTAATTTCTCCGTTATGTCTTGTAGCCTTAAATTGAGCGCCACAAGCATCACAAGTGTAGATATCACTATAATAATTCATATCTGTAACAATTGGTTCTCCATCCTTAATTAAAATTGGAGAATACATCGCAGTTGCGACTGAATACATCTGCCAATATGTGGTACTGCCGCAACAAGGGCAATGAATTGTTGTCTTATCCATTGTTTACCTCTTCGTATGTTTGTTCAAATACAGATGGCTTACAAGGATAATACTCGCCTTCAACGCCTCTGATAATGTAGTCTCCCGGTGAGGCGGTCATATGTCCCTCTAGAGTATCAACTACAAGGTATTCTGGTGCGCCCTCTCTCCGCATATTTTCATTAAATCTAATCACTTTATTGCCAGCAAATGCTGCGATTTCATCATAATTATACCCTGTAAATTGCACAGCATCAACTTCAACAGGGAGCTTCCTATATCTCATATTTTTCTCCTTAATCCCACAAACTTCTCATATGCTTCGCCAATTGTGCCATACATTCCTGCATATCCTTATCACGCTCAGCATAAATCTCTTCAGACCGC
>OCVV011087436.1_pt1 | contig 17683 bp, 27 predicted proteins | sample 1539721 | NCBI WGS metagenome assembly OCVV01 (sample SAMN02144230, study PRJEB22623) | gut metagenome | biome: sheep rumen | host: Ovis aries | place: New Zealand | reverse complement strand
GAACTTACATAATCTCATTGAGACTTGGTGGAACACAATTAAAGACACTACTGAGCGCATTTGGAACGCTATCAAGAAGTGGCTTGAAGATACGTTTGAAAATCTCAAGCAAACTATTGATAGATGGATGAACAATGTTAAGACCACTATTTCTAATGGTTGGACTAATATTAAGAACAAGACCACAGAGATGTGGAATAACATTAAATCCTTTATTACTGATACTTGGAATTCTATTAACTCTAAGGCCAGAGAAATCACTGACAGTATTAGAGATAAGTTTATTACTGCTTATACCAAGATTACTGACCAGTGGGGCAAGTTCAAAGACTTCTGGCGCGGTATCTGGGATGGTATTGCAGATATAGCCAAGTCCGCCATGAATGGTGTTATTAGAAAGTTAAACGGCTTCGGTTTCAGTATTCCTGATTGGGTTCCATTAGTAGGTGGTAGAAGCTTCCAGATGAATATTCCTTATCTTGCTAATGGTGGTATCATTGATAATCCAACAGTAGCAATGTTAGGTGAATACGCTGGTGCTAAGACTAACCCTGAAATCGCCGCACCACAATCATTACTACAAGATATTATTACACAAGGCAATAATGATTTAATTGATGTTTGGGTACAGACAACAAGACAAATCATTGAGGCCATTGATGGTGTTGATGTATCTGTTGCTATTGGAGACGAACAAATCGCCCAAAGCGCAAACAGAGGAAACAACGCTTATAAACAAAGAACAGGAAAGCCTCTCTTCTCTATGTAAGGTAGAGAGGGAGGCTTCCCTTTATATATAAAGGAGGTTGATTATGTCAGCACTTATAAATAATAGATACTCATTTGGTATAGGTTCTTCTCCATATAATCTCCGTTATTTTACTGCTAAAAGCTTTCATCAAGGTTGGGAAAGTTTAGCCAGTGAAGACAGTGGTAGAACACTTGATGGTATCATGCGTATTTATTGAGTAAGAACAGATATTAAGAAGTTTGAAATCGTGATGCCTCCATGCACTTATGAAGTAATTCACGATATTGTAAATATCGTTCAAGGCAAAGAGTATTATATACAAGTTTGAGACCCTTCTATTGGAGGTGTCGCTAATTATCATGTTTATACATCAAACTCTAAAACAGACATGTATTCTGGTGTAGTGCATAATGGATTATATGAGAACTTTGAGTTCCACGCTATTGAATTATAGGAGTGTAAAACATGAAAGCAGAAATTGATGTTTTTAGAAAGAAAGACCCGCTTCAGCATGAATGGCAAAAACATGCTGTGAGTGAAACTCCAAAAGAGAAATATGATGTATATTTCAAAAACCGTTATTTAGAAAATAATGCGTTTGAGGAATATGATGAATTACAACAACTTGAAGATAATTACATTGCCTATACACAGTATGGTAGTGAAATCAATGATGTGTATTCGTATTGAGAAGAAGATTATCCTGATAGAGTTCAGTTTGCCGAAGGTAGAAAAGATAAGTTATTAACAGAAAGCGATTATAGATACTTAATTCATTACAAAGTTGCTAATGAAGCAAATAGTAGCTATGATGACATAATCTATTCTGTGAATATCGAAGATGATGAGGTAATGCGCTACAATGGTAAGCGCGGAATTAAACCCACAATAGGCAGTTTAATGGGTTATCAAGAATGCTATTACAACACTGGCAATGTCAATAATTCACTTGGATTAGATGGTATAAATACTATCAAGCAAGTAGGTTCTTTGACTTCTGGTGATATAGCGCCGCAGATTCCATTATCTCCTGCTAATCCTGATGGTAAATTACCTAATATTTTTCAGAGATATGATTACTATGTTGAAAGTGATTGAATGAATAATAATATTTCTAAAATAGGTCATCACACTTTCGACTATGTTCCAGAAAAAATGAATGTATATGCTGGAAATAATACAGGATATATCTATGAAGGTAGCGTTCAGTGGAAATCTTCTAAGATTGCTTTCATAAATGGTAAATGGGCCATTAAATCGCAAGTATGTGAAGCTTTTACAAGAACATGGAATAGTATTTTATATCATAGTTCATTTAATCCTGATTTTGTTGGATGTAGATATGAAGGTGATGTATGTCATTGCTATTATGGAACCTTCCAAACAGAACAAAAAGATGTAGTTCCAGCATATAATTATGGTTTCTACATCGTATATGAAACGCAATGAAGAGAGATAGATTTTGGATTTCCTCAAACTGGAGGTCACGCTATCGAAGACTGGAATACATATTATTGCGATTACAACTCTGTAATTAACTATGGTATTGCTTTGTCTGATTATGGTGTTGATACCACTACAAAAATACTTGACTATATTTTGATTGATGTAAATCCAGAAGTGAGAATGGCTTATAGACAATCACAAGGAAAGGTTGAAAGTCTATTTTCTTCTATTGGAATGAAGGGGAATGTTGATTGGAGCATTATTGAAAATATTTACTTTCATTATGCAAGTCATTACTATACATTCCAGTATATTGAAAGAGGGAAGCCTTTTAACTATGTGTATGCGGAATTGCGCCAGAACCCAACTTGGACGCCTTACGCGCAAATAGTAGGTAATTGTGAAAGATTCAAATTAAGCGGTAGCCAAAACGTTATTCCAGTTTGTGAATATAACTCTGGTGAAGTTGTTGAATATTTAAATGAACCTGATGCAAATAACGTAATAGCCCGAGTATATGATAAGAAGAGTAATGAACTAATTAAAGAAGTTCAAAGGACTTCTGGACTTGTTGATTTCTATGAATATCCTGATGTTAAAATCAATATCACTATTGATATACCTGATAATAATATTATTTTTGGTAAGGTAGAAGATGAACTTGATTTAGCACGAGAAAATAATTTAATTTACACACTTACTGATACTTCTGGAATTGGTAATAGAGTAATTCCATTCAAAGGTTGGGAACATTATAATTGGGGAATGGAACACCACTATGTGTATAGAGGTTGGTGAGAACCTGTTGAAACAAAGTTCGGTGGAATAGTAGATGTAAGATATAACTGTGGTATGACATGCACAGTATGGCCGACATTAAGAGAGTATCTCAAAGATGATAATATTTATAATTCAATCACAAAGGTAGAGTATCGTCTTTACATGCGCTCAAGCGATTATTCTCTTTATGATGAAATTACTGCTTATTCAGGAATCGGAAATATCTATAAAGTAGTTCGTGATTATATCATAGTAAATGGTCATAAAGCCTATGGTGCTGTAAATAATGGTATTTTCTATTTCGGCACAACAGAAACATTAGACTTCGGTCATGAAGTATTGGAAGGCGTTATGTCATTTGATTATTCAACATTTGAAAGTGTTGATGGTTCAAGAACAAACGGATATTTCTTTAGAAAAGCATTTGAGAATTGTGTGTCTGGAAATACTGTTTATTATGAGCCTGATTATCATGGTATGTATAATAACTACTATGATTTATTGCGCCAATTCCCTGATAAACCGCAATTAGTAAGTATTTGGGATGAAGATGGAAATTGGTATCATAGTTGGACTAACTTAAAAGATGGTGTAGATATGGATAAAAAGACTGGCATTAGTAAAGCTAATGTTGGTAGTGAAAATCAGCCTAACCTATCCTCATTTGAATATAAGTTAATAATTCCAACAGCAGAATTGGATGAAAATGAATTAGTATATATTTACCGCAGAAAAGAAATGTATGTTTCAGAGTTTGAAGAATACCGCAAGCAATTTTCTGATGCGTCCTTCGCAAGCTTTGATGGTGATTGGACTTTAACAAGAATTGATTTAGATAGCCTTAGATATGGTTATAGCTATTCAACAGAGCAGTTAGCATATAATGTTTCTGATATTAGATATATTACTTTGCGCGATGCTTATGATTTGTTATATAACTGGAAATCTAATCAAGATTGGAAGCCACAATACTACTATCTTATGAAACAACATGAAGACAATATTCATGCTTATGATGCTATACCTTATCGCGCTAATGCGGAAGCTACAAATTGGCATTGTATGGGTATTGTTCCAGATGTTAGTGGATTTGTGAAAAACGCAGACCGCGACTATTGAGAAAGATATTTATCAATTCCAAATTTAGAACAAGTATTGGCTGGACCGCATGAAATCCAAACCTCAGTATTTGGTGCTGTTGGAATGGAACGATTAAAGGAACATGCGGAACAATATGGTTCTATTGATGAAGTGCTTATTCCTATTGTCACAGAAATTACAATTACAATTCCTGCTAATACATATTTATACGATAAATATGATTTGTATTGGACTAACTTTGTAGGAAAAGATTATAACGATGATAACTATACTCAGTATGTTGCTTTTAAATCATATTCTGTATATACACGAAATGAAGATGTTTCTGAAAACATCTATGAGAAATTATCTGAGTTTGAAGATAGATATCCTAACTATCTTTTAATTAACGAAATTGCAAGATTGCCAGAAGGAACATTAGTTCCTGTTAAACACTGGCCTGAAATGCTTTTCAATAATATCCATTATGATGATATGCCTTTGCATGAGTTCCCTAAAAATGGACCTGATGCGCCATATCCTGAATTGGGCTATTATCCTCCTAAACGAGAATTATTAGAAGACCCAATTACAGACCCAACTTATGATGGTAAGTTCTATCGTCATGTTGAAGATACTCATACTTATTTCTCTACTGAAAAGGCTGGTGAAATCTATACTGATTTAGGTTTCAATGTTGAGACTGGATTATATCTAACATCTGTTGAAACAATCACTAATCCTTATTACTTCGATACTAACTGTTTCTCATATGAGTATGCAGGAACACAAATGTTAGTCCAGAAGGGCAGAGTCCTTGACCGCCGCATTTCTGATACTGATTTCAAGAAGTATCCAAAAGGTGGAATAGCAGAAGATGGGTATTGGTATGAATATATTGGAACTAATGAGGTATTAGAAAAGACTTGGAAAGATTACACATTGCGCTCTGTGCCTACTTACAACATTGATATAAATAGTTCCGAAGACTTAACCATAGGTGATGTCGCAGGTGCTTCATTTAGTGTAGAGGTTCAGGGAGAAGTTAAACGCTTCCTTAAATACCTTGGCCGCAAATGTGTTCTTAAATATGACTTTAAGAATGATGGTGTATTAGTTCCTTTTGGAACATTTACAATTTCAGATGTAAGTTATATTAACCACTCTGTTTCTAAAATCACTGCTTATGATAATATCAAGAAGTTTGATAAGCCTATTTTAGATTTCATGCTTTCTCTTACATATCCTATGACCGCTAAACAGTTATGGCATATTGTTTGCGATTACTGTGAAGTTCCTTATCATGGCGAGGAAGAGTTCCTCAATAGTGATGCGCTTATTTATGGTGCTTTTGGAGATAATAACTTAACCGCAAGAACTGTTGTTAGTTATATCGCCCAAATTGCTGGTGGATATATTCGCTGTGATAAAGATGGATATGCTATGATAAGAAATCTCATGCCTGTTAAGAATGTAGGTGTTTATAAAGATGGCGCTTATGAAGAGATTAGCGATAATGCTTATTTCACTTATTATAAGAACCTTCCACCTTTAAGAACATATTTTACTAATGAAGCGGGCGCAACAGCGCATCTTCCTTCATATGAGATTTCAGACCAGAAAACGCAGATGATTAATGAGTTCCCTATTGATATGATGGATACTATTACATATACATCAGCAGGTGGAACTAACTTCATTAATTTCAGAACATCTGTTAATTCAATTCTTGATATTAGTGATAATCCATTTGTCTATAATGTTGAAGATGAAAATACTGCAACAAAGATTACAGGAAGAATATTAGACCAATTCTGGCTTATCTATCCAATAGATAGAATGGCTGTTTCCTTAAATGGTGTTGAAACGGATATTGAATCAGCGCCATATAACAGTAATATTCAGACATTTGAGTTTGAGTGAGACGAACTTGGTATTGCTACGATTATTGCGCTAACTAATAAGCGTTTATATCGTATTATTATTCCTACTACTCTTTCTATTAGTGCTGTTGGTGTTGATGTTAATGCAAAAGGTCAATCCACATATACACAGAAACTTATTACAACAGAACTTAATAGACAGGTTGATGTTATTAGAAACTCTGTTAAAGAGGTTAAGTTACTCATTCCAGAAGCATTACCAACTACAATTGCGGAATTGAATGAGGATGTAGATAATCTTGAATCAGGATTATCAACAACAACATCTAATTTGAACACTCTTACAACTAATTACAATAATAGTATGAGTTCTATTAACGCTAAAAATACACGCCAAGACGAACGCCTTACTGCTGTTGAACAGACAAATACTTCCCAAACTACCTCAATCAATGGCTTACAGACTACCGTAGGCCAGCACAGTTCAAGTATCAGCGAACTATCTTCAAATCTTGCGAACGTAGTTCAAAGCAATACAATTTCATCCACAGACAATTCTGTCTCTGTTGAGAGTGGAGGTCAAACTATGACCTTAACCGCGGATAGTGATGGCTTCTTAACCATCTCTTTTGGAGGCTTGAATTGGAAGTTGAAATTAGAACAAGAAACGGAGGGCAACTAATGTCACAAGAAGTTCAAATTATTGCTGTCATCCTTATTTTAAGTCAATTGGCTCAGGCTTTCCTAACTTTTCGTTCTGCGAGAAAAGAGGCCGTTAGACCAATAGACGAATTGCGAGCGGCAGATGCGAAACAAGTGGAAGCCATCAGCAAAATCAAACGAGATATTGAAACTATGAAGGTTGATATAGACCATGCTTTTGATAAATATCGTGCTTTAGAACAAAGCACTTTGGTGCTGGAAAAAGCCATTCTCGCTTTAATCGAGCATGAGTTGGATGGTAATCATACCGCTAAACTTGAAGAAAGTAAGCAAGAATTAGAAGATATCATCTTTCATAAAACAAAATAAAAAAGAGACCGTGATAATTCACGGTCTTCTTTTTTTTTGGAGTTTGTGCTACGTTTTGTGCAACAATCTCCGCGAACGGCCTGGTTAAGCCAAACTAATGGTTCCTGAGGGACTTTTGCCAAGGTCTGAAAAAATGAAAATCCGCATAAAATGGGCCTATTTGACAACTCATTTTTTCATTTTCCGCTACGGTTTGTGCAACATTTGTGCTACACTGTTGGTGGAAGGAAGGTAGCGTTATGAAGTATTCTACTTGGTCAGTAAGGAAGTTGAAGAACCGTAAAGGACAGCCATGGCAAGGCGTATTGAAGTATAAGAATGCAGAGGGTAAGTGGTGTAATAAGAGTAAGGTCTTTCCAGAAGCAAAGGGTAAGAAAGAAGCGGAAAGACTTACAGAGGCTTGGTTTGATGAGTTAAATGCGGAAGGTGCAAAAAGAGAGGAGAGTTCCTATACTCTGAATGATGCTGTATTGAACTACATTGAACTACAATACAATAAAAATCTAATTGAGGCTTCTACTCTTCATTTCAATAAAAACAAAGTAGCAAATTATATTGAGCCTTATATTGGTAATCTGGTCTTTGCGGAAGTAGAACGCCATGACTTAGAACAGTGGATTACAGAACTTCATAAGAAGGGTCTGAAACAATCTACTATCTATGCCGCGTATTCTATTCTCCGTAAAGCCTACACTTATTACTACAAGATGGGGGATATCCCGCATAACCCATGTGTGATTACAGTGCCGAAAGGGAAGCCAAGACAGAGCCATATGACAGGGGCGCAGATGACAGAGTTTGTAGCCGCTGTTAATAAGGAATATAAGCCAGAAGACAAGATGTATTTAGCCATTTACTTAGCCTATTATGCGGGCTTGCGGCGCAGTGAAATCTGCGGTCTTAGGTATCGTGATATTGACCTGACCGCTAATACTATCTCGATTACTTCTGCTGTTGGAATTAGTGATGATGGTCCTTACATGAAGAATCCTAAGAACAGGTCTTCTGAACGCACCTTCGACCTTGTCCCGCAGCTTAAAGAGATACTTACTTACCATTACAATTATTACCGTCCTGAACCGTCTGACTTCGTAATCGGTAAAGACGGAGAGTATCGTAGTCCTGATGGATTTGGTAATAGCTTTGCAGAGTTCGTAGCGAAATATGAATTGAAAGATGCATTTGATAAACCCTTAACGCTCCATAGTTTGCGACATAACTTAGGATTCCAAGGTGCAAGAATCATAGACATTTCTTCTCTATCTCATATCTTCGGACATGCCAATCGTAGTATTACTCTTGATACTTATGGTTCTACTGACGCTAATGCGGTTAAGATGGCAATAGAACAATTAGGAGAAACCTATAAAAGCCATGATTTTCAAGAAGACGATTAAATCTTCATCTCTTGGATTTTATCTTTACTCTTGCTAACGAGAATTAAGTCCTGTATATTTAATTTTAGAAAGAGAGGAAGAATTTTTATGGCTATGCCTGATAAACTCGTTCAGATTAAACTCGAACACATAATGGATTGGTGCGCTGATAATAATGCGCTTGATTGGCTGGAGGCTAAGGCTTCTGAGACAGTAGTTAAGGATGGTGTTGAGAAGCCCATTACTTATGTCGAAGTAAGAAAGGCTTGGGCGCAGAAATATCGTCCTGACCTTCTCCAGAAGAAGAGTAAGAAGAAGTCTCCTACAATGCTTGACCGCATTAAGAAGTATAAGGCTAAACACTAAAAATTTGACACTAAAAAAAATTTTTGGTACATTATTATTGCAGGATGGATGATACAAACATTCATTCAAACAAAAAAAGTCAAAGGGAAAGTTATATATTATTATATACTTTCTCTTTTTACTTTATATAAGGGGTTTAAGGTAATTACTTAGATTACATAGCGTTTAAAGCGCGTTAGCGCTTTAATAACGCTAAGAGAAAAACGACGTAGGAGTTTTTCTCTATATTTGCTTTAAGAAAAAATATTTTGGTAAAATATAATTGTAAGTAATTACACCAGAATGTTGAGTGGGCGTTCAAAGCAAAAATATATACCTCAATTTAAATCTCTTATCTACTTTGGGCGCCTTCAATTAATCTTCTTATAATAGAATTGAAATAATTACGGGAAGGCATATTCTTCTTGAATCCTTTCATGGGAATCACTTCCCATTAAAATACTAATTCTATTATTACTATATACTCCTTCTTAAATAGACAGACAAGGTTCCGCGAGTCCAGCCATAACTCACCAAAATCCTTCTTACTTGTCTGTCTTTTTATTTTGGAGTAAATAAGATGGAGAAGGAGAAAAAATGATTGAAGTATGAAAAACAATAGACGGATGTTCTAACTATGAAGTAAGTAATTACGGCAGAGTTCGCCATGTGAAGTTTAAGCGCATCCGCAAAACAGTTATCCGTCCAGATGGATACGAACAATTAAATCTTATTAGCGATGACGGCAAGAATATCTGCTGACCTATTCATAGGCTTGTCGCGCTAACCTTTATTCCTAATCCTTCTGGATTAGAAACGGTCAATCACATAGACCATAATGTATTGAATAATCACGCAGATAATCTTGAATGAGCTACCAGAAAAAAGAACTGTTCTGATACATCCATGCCAGCGCATATCAAAGGAAAAAGACCAGTGCGTCAATTAGATATGGACCGCAATGTTGTTGCTGAATACGAAAGTATGTCAGAGGCTTCTCGTGCTTTAAATATAAAAGAAAGCACGGGTGCATGACATATATCTTTATGTTTAAAGAAACCAAATAGAACATATTATGGGTATTATTGGGAGGAAATAGATTAATGACAGATATAATGACTAAATTAGCAAGTTCCGCTTTAAGCATTGCATTACTTGGAGTAGTAATTACTTATCCTACTGGTGCTATTAAGTGGGGCCTTATTGTATTTATAGTTAGTATGGTAATCGCACTTTTAGCAGAAATTTGCGATAAGTAAAAATTTTTGTTAAAATATAATTGTAAGGAGAAAGTCCTTATAGAAGTTTCTTACCTAACACATTCATTATAAGATATTCCTTTTTAAAATGGGGCTTATGTGATTAAACATGGCCCCTCTCTTCTTATTAGGAGGTTATTAACATGAATTTAATTTATGCACTTATATTGAGTATTTTAGTTGAAGCGCTTATTAGCTACGCAAAGGATATTTACCAAAACCGCAGGTTATGTTGGGAGTATTTACTTTCTATTGCTATTGGATTGGGATTAGCATTTGCGTATCAGATTGATATAGTTGCTTTGGCTCTTGGAATTGAAAGCGCAATTCCATATGTAGGTATCGTTATTACAGGAATCGTTATTAGTAGAGGTTCTAATTATGTCTTTGACTTATGGAACCATATACTTGAAGTTAAACAGCCATCATTTGATGAAATAAAAAAATAATGTTACAATATATATAGAAGGAGAAAGATAATGAAACCAACAGGAGTATATGGGATTGAAGAAGACAGAATTTGGTTTGAATATCAAGATGCTTCTGGAAAGAAGTATTACCGCATATATATTATTGAACATGAGTATTTAGTTGATGATAATGGGAAGGTAATTGAAGATGATTAATATTAGAGTTATGGTTATTGGAGACGATGGAGAAGTCCAAGAGAGAGAAGTAATTCCTCTATTTGAGGATGTGGAAACTGGCGAGATTTATCACAAAGACCAGATTGATTGGGACTGTTGAGAAGAACTTAGAGTTCTTAACTTTGGTGAAGACGATTCAACAATAATTGCGCCCCGCTGGGGCAGATTTTAATAAATTGGGTAGTTCCCTTTAATGGGGACTACCCCTTTCGTATTTCTTAAAAAGGAGGTGCCGCTAAATGGAAACTAATATCAATAGAAGAGGGTCTGGTTTAACGGAAACTCAGATGAAGTTCTGTGAGGAATATGTCAAGGACTATAACGGCATTGAAGCGTATTTGCGTGCAAGTCCTACATGTACAAGTAGAACAAGTGCTTCTACTATGTCTTATAAACTCTTGAAACGTAAAGACATCATTGCATACATCCATGAACTTCAAAAGGCACTTTTTGAGGCCAAGTGTATCACAGCAGAGCGTATTGCAGACGAGTTAAGCAAGATAGCCTTTGATGAAGATAACTCAAAGAAAGACCGCATGCAGGCTATGTCTTTACTCCAAAAGCAGATGGGTTTAGACCAGCAAGTAATCAAGGCAGATGTAAATCAGACTACAACTATTAAAGTTGGAATAGACGAAGATGAGTAATATAAATTTAAGGCTTTCCCGCAAACTTTTTTCTCCTAAACTTTATCCTCTTTTGGAGGATTACACGCATCGTTATGAGATTTATAAAGGAAGTGCGGGTTCAGGTAAGTCTTTCTTCATAAGCCAGAAGATAATTTACAGGTGCCTTAAAGAACCCATAAGAGTTGCGGTTTGTAGGCGTTATGCTACCACGCTCCGCAACAGTTGTTTCCAATTGTTTAAAGACATTTTGACCTCTTGGAAATTAACACCTTACTGTAAGATAAGGGAAACAGATATGTATATCAAGTTTCCTAATGGCAGTGAGATTATTTTCCTTGGTCTTGATGAAGAAACTAAATTACTTTCTTTGACTGACATTTCTACTATTTTTGTAGAAGAGGTTTTCGAGTTAGAGCGTAGTAAGTGGGAGCAATTAGATTTAAGACTTAGAGGGCGTGCTAAAAATCAGCAACTTATGGCGGCTTTCAATCCAATAAGCAAGGAACACTGACTATTCGATTTCTGTGTCGTAAATCCGCCAGAGAATATGTATTTCAGTGAAACTACTTATAAAGACAATCCTTTTCTTTCTCAGGATTACATAAACGCTATCGAGAGTTATAAGACCAGAAATCCTTGAAGATGGAATATCTATGGCTTAGGTAATTGGGGTAATGACCCAGAAGGCTTGGTATTTACGAATTGGCGTAAAGAAGAGTTTAATCCGCAAGAACTTATTGCTTCTGGCTTGAAACGCAGAAGTGGTATGGATATAGGTTGGATAGACCCAAGTGCTATTGTGAATACTATTTACGATGAGGCCAATAAGACTATCTATGTTTATCAAGAGTTCTATGCTTCTGGAAAGACATTAGATGAGTTAGCCGCCCAGTTAGATAGGATGGAGATGAAACACCAGAAGTGTTATGTAGATAGTGCTGACCCCAGAGCGATAGATTTTTTCAGGAGAAAAGGTTTTAATACGGTTCCTTGCGTTAAAGGTCAAGGTAGTGTAGAAGCGGGAATAAGTTTCTTACAGAACTTAACGATAATAGTTCTTCCTTCGTGCGTTAATGTGATTAACGAGTTAGAGAACTTTGCTTACATTAAGGATAAAAAGACCGAGAAGTATAGCGAGAAGATGGACCACACTTTCTCTCACAGTATAGACGCGATTAGATACGCTTACTCTGACATCTATACAGCACGAAGTCTGAAAACATTTAACATTGGTCTGCTTGGTTTGTAGGAGGTATAAACACGAATGTATTTCATAGACAGAGACAAGCAACTCTCCACCCAAGAGGTTGGAGAGATTATTAATGCTTTCCGCACTAAGGAATTGCCAGTATTGAATAGATACTATAATTACTATGACGGTAAGCAAGCAATACTTCAAAAGATGGTGGCAGATGATACTAAGCCATGCAATAAAATTGTAAGTAATTATATGGATGAAATTGTTAATACGTATGTCGGATATATGACAGGTATTGACATTACATATACATCTGATGAAGATATTGAAGAAATCCAGAATGTATTAAATTACAATGATGTATCACAAGAAGATGCGTCCTTATTAAAGGATGCGCTTATTTTTGGTTTGGCTTATGAAGTGAATTGAATTGACAGAGATGGTAAATTGCGCTTCAAGAAGTTAGACCCAAGAGAATGTATTCCAGTTTATGAGAATACAATAGAACAGGACCTTGCCGCGGTTATCCGTTTCTATGTAGTAGATAGCACTAATCTTTTAAGTCCTAAATATTATGTAGATGTCTATGACGGCAGAGAAACAAGAAGTTATGAAGCCAATCAGAATTTCTCTGGCTTTACTCTTTTGGATATGATTCCTAATTTCTATGGTATGGTTCCTGTAAGTGTGTTTGAGTTAAACGAAGAACACAAGAGTATTTTTGATAAGGTAATGTCCTTACAAGATGCTTATAATACTCTTCTTTCTGCTGAGGTAGATGATTTCCAAGCTTTCGTAGATGCTTATATGGTTCTACAAGGTATCGCAGATGTAGATGAGGAACAATTACACCTTATGCGCACTAACAGAGTTCTTGTTCTTCCAGAAGGTGGAAATGCAGAGTTCTTAAATAAGAATATCTCTGATACTCAGATTGAGAACATGCTTGATAATATAAGGGATACGATTAGAGAAATAGCGGCCGCACCTGACTTCACTGATGAAAGCTTTGGCACTCAGAGTGGCATTGCAATCAGATATAAGTTATTAAACTTCGAGAATAAAGCAGGTCAAATTGAAAAAGCTATGGTAAAGACTTTACAGCGCCGCATTGAACTTATTTGTTCTATCTTACATCTTACTTCTGGCGAAGAAGTATGGAGAGATGTTCAAATTGTATTTACTCGTAATCTTCCAGTAGATACTCAGGAAATTGTATCTATGGTTAATAGCTTACGTGGTCTTGTTAGTGATAAGACCCTCATAGCGCAATTACCATTTATCACTGATATTGATGCGGAATTAGATGCGATTGAAAAACAGAACGAAAAGAACGCAGAACTTTATGATTTCAATAAGCCAAGAGAAGATGAAGAAGTAGCTGAGGAAGATGAGTAATTATTGGGAACAGAGACTAATTAAAATGCAGAAGGAATTACTTGATAAAAGTATTGATGAATTAGATTTGCATTTAATTAGACTTTACAAGAGTTCTTTAGAAAAGAACAAAAGAGAAATGGTTAATCTCTATAATACGCTAATAAATCAATCTGAAAATGGCGCGGTTAAGATTAACGATTTATATAGATATAACAGATATTGGCAAGTGCGCTCTGATTTGAACGCAAGACTTGTTTCTCTTGGCGAGAAAGAACAAGATATTATGAATAAGGACCTCACTAATATGTATATGAAGGTCCAGAAATACTTCAATGATAATCCTAAATACTTGGCAATTACTAAACGAGGTGTAGCTACTGAAAGAACTATGGTTCCTATTGATTTAAATGGCCAGCAGATAAGTATGAATGGCAAATATGTTGTTGATGCTATCTGGTGCGCTGATGGAAAGCATTGAAGTGATAGGGTCTGGGATAATCAACAAGCTTTGGCGCAAGACCTTGAACAGGGTTTATTTGATGTTATTGCTCGTGGTTCTGACCCAAATATCTTAGCAAAAGAGATAGAACAAAAATATGATAAGTCTTACCGCAGAGCCAAGTCTTTGGTAAGAACTGAATTAGCACATGTGTATAACGAAGCGGCTATGGATAGATATAGAGAAGCGGGGATAGAAATAGTTAGAGTAGTTGCGGCTACTGAAATTGTTAGGACTGTTGGAAAGAAAGTAGTCTATTATCCTTGTGATATCTGTCAGGAACACGATGGAAAAGAATATAATCTATTAACTGCTGTTGAAGGTGAAGATATTCCTTTATTCCATCCTAATTGCCGTTGCACGATTATACCTGTAATAGGAGGTAATTAAGATGCCTCAATACATTTTATATTGTGAAAGTGATGGAAGTTGCTATGTAGAAGTCCAAGAGATAAGTGATAACACATATATCTTCTCTTTGGATGAAAACGGTAATCTCTATTACGAAAAGAAAGAAGACGAGGAGGCTGAAAATGTTTAAAGTTGAGAATGACAAGATATGGCTAACCCGCGGAGATAGTGCGGAGTTCAGGCCAATTATTCAAGACTATGAAGCCCAAGAAGGCGATAAGATAGTCTTCTCAATGAAAAAGGCTTTATCCGATGCGGAGCCAGCCTTACGATTAGAAGTTAATTTAGGAGATAATGTAGAATTTACTCCTGAATTGACCGCAAAACTACCTTGCGGCACATACTTATACGATTTAGAAATCCAGACAGTTGGTGGAGACCATTCTACTTTCGTAAATGCGCAAAGATTTTATCTTTTAGGAGACATTGATAATGAAAGAGATTAAGGGTCAGTTAAATGTGTTTAAGTTCGTAGGAACTTACGATAATGAGACAGGCGAATGGAACAAAGAAGCTGTTCCCGCAGAAATCAATGACTTCATCTTCTGGATTGAGAATGATGGAACTTGTTATGTAGAGACAAGCCAGAAGTTTGAGTATGATGCTAAAACAGGAAGTTTCTATTTAATTATGGAGGTAAAATAAATGGCTGAAAGATATTTAATAGGTAATGTCAAAGGCCCAGCAGGTGAAGATGGTTTTAGTCCTTCTGCAAGTGTTCAACCTACATCAGAAGGTGCGGTAATTACCATCACAGACCGTGAAGGTACAACAACCGCTACAATTCTAAATGGTGATAGCCAACCATATACAGCTGGAACTGGAATTGATATTACTGGAAATGTTATTTCTTCAACAGTAGTTGCTCCTACAAAGACAAGCGATTTAGTTAATGACAGTAATTTTATTGATAACACGCAGTTAAATGCGCGACTTGCTTCAAAGCAGGATAAGCTTACCGCAGGAACTAATATCGTAATTGACGCAAACAATGTTATTTCTGCTACTGGCAGCCAAGGGCAGACATTACTACCCGGAAATGGTATTAACATTTCAAATGATACTGTTAGTATTGATGAAGCAGTAGTAGCAGTTAAACAGGATTTACATGAATACACTGCTGGTGAAGGTATTCAAATTGATGGTTATGAAATTAGCGCAGATATTGACGTTCCAACAAAGACAAGTCAGTTAATTAATGATAGTGGCTACATTTCATCTATTGATGAATCTGACCCTGTATTTACTGCTTCTCCTGCTGGTGGTATTACTGCGGCTGATATTGAAAGATGAAATAACGCTGGTGGCGCTATGAGCGCTGGTGATGGTATCGACATTACAAACAATACAATTAGTGTAGATAACACAGTTGCTAAGAAGACTGATATTCCTACTGTTCCTACTAATGTATCTGCATTCACTAATGATGCAGGATATCTCACTTCTTACACAGAGACAGACCCTGTATTTAATGCAAGTCCAGCGGCTGGTATCACAACAGAAGATATTGATACTTGGGATGCTAAGTCTGATTTCTCTGGCGAATATGATGATTTATACAATAAACCAACTATTCCTTCCAAGACTTCTGATTTAACAAATGATAGTGGCTTCATTACAGGCTATACAGAAACAGACCCTATTTTCAAAAGTCATGTTGCTTCTTTAATCAATCAGAATGATATTGATAATTGGAATGCAAAATCAGATTTTAGTGGAAGTTATAACGATTTAACTAATAAACCTACTATTCCAACAGCAGATGGAACTACTATTGTAGATAACAATGGTGTGTTCAGTGCGGTTGGTGGTTCTGGCGGACCAAAAGTATATTCAGTGACTTATACAAGTGAATTAGTTGATAATGCAGATTTATTTAATGATTTAACCGCTGGTAATAATGTCGAGATTATTATGGATAATAGACATTATACATTAGAAGCAAAAGTAGAGTTAGATTATTATTTCTATTCTAATAACGTGCATTATGTTATCAATGGTAAGACTGATGTTAGAGCATTACAAATTCATACCAATGCAAAAAGAATAGTTTCTGCATATGTTAATTATCCAGAAGCTATTACACCTCGCGTAATTGGAACATATGTAGATGGAACAACAATTACCTATAATACTTCAACTAAGAAGATTAGTGCAGTAGCAAGTGGAACAACTTATACCGCAGGTAATGGTATTGCTATTGCTAATGATGAAATTAGTGTTGATACATCTGTAGTTGCAACACAGTCTGATTTATCAGGTAAGCAGAACACCTTAACCGCAGGTTCTGGTATTAATATTCAGAATGATGTAATTTCTGCTTCTGGTGGAAGTTCTATCAACATTGATAACCAGACAATTGTCAATGATAATGGCACTTATAAGACTGCTGTTGGTGGTTATGTAAGTGGAGGCGGACAGGCTACTACTTATGTTACTGGTGGTTCTGGTTCCACTTCCAGAGCAGTTGCTGAAAACTCTAATCTTACTAATCCAATCAATTATGCTTCTACTATCAGTGGAAGTGGAACTATTTATGCAAGTTATACTCTAACAATAAACGGTAGCTCTGCTAATATAGCAAATCAACCATTCGACTATGACACTGCTCGTTCAAATTACATGGATGCAACTCGCGGTGGATATGCGCCACAAGGTTGGATTGGAAGCATCATGAGTATGACTGACGCCAGCAATAACTTAACAAGTTGTTGGGGTATGTCTTTCCAAGGTGGAGGTTGGACCGCAGGTCAGAGTGTTACACTTGAAAACTTCACAATGGGAACAACTCAAGGTGCTACGGATATTTATGATGGAACAGGAACAACTCTCACATTTACTAATGGTATCCAGCCGGGTTCTGGCGCATTATTACTATTCCCTAATGTAGTTAATTTCACAGGTGGAACATTCAGTTGCACTTCTGGTGATTATGATACAAATTTCACATTAAGCGGACACTTGGTA
>OCVV012863459.1_pt1 | contig 17691 bp, 21 predicted proteins | sample 1539721 | NCBI WGS metagenome assembly OCVV01 (sample SAMN02144230, study PRJEB22623) | gut metagenome | biome: sheep rumen | host: Ovis aries | place: New Zealand | reverse complement strand
GTTCGCTAAACTGTCATTTAATGCCTTGCCCTGTCTTGCATCCAGTGCGAAGCCTGCCGCAGTCTTATCCAGTCCGTTATAGATATCGCCGGAAGTTAAGTAGTCATCCGTGATAGCTTTAATCTGTTCCGCAAGAGATCCGGACACGGACGGATTCTTCTCTGTGCCATCCAGGACCTTAGTGCCTGTATTAGTGATGGTAGCCAGTGTGGTTATCATGCTCTTTGTAACGTAACTCTGAAGTGCAGTAGCAAGATCAGAGTCAGTTACCAGACTGTTCAGTATGCGGTTCGTGATTTCATCAATCAGTGCCTGGATAGTATATACTCTGCCGCTTACGCCCAGAACACCGTTTGTATCAGTGCCGTTGATAATAGCAGCGGTATAGTCGCTTCCAGAAGGAGTAACCGCACCTGTCCTGTTATTGAACGAAGTAACACCGGCAGCTGCCGCATCCGCTACCATCGTATCAATAGTAGTTCTGGGATAAGTCTGGGAAGTGTTATAGACTTCGTTCTTCGCGTAAGTCTCAGACTTCGTGTAGACATCGTTCGCATCAGCCGCACCGACCATAGCAGCTGTGTAATCACCGGCTTGCGGAGTAACTGCACCACCACGGCCATTAAAGGAAGTAACACCACCGCCTGCTGCCGCAGCCGCAACATCAGACCAGTAACGTGCGTTGTTCGTGTCCTCTCCTGTCCTTGTGCCGGTACCACCGACCGCCCAGGATCTGGACAGCACAGAAGATTCCGCAGCCGCCGCAGCGGAAGCCGCAGAAGCATCTGCATCAGCATCAGCAAGGTTAGCAGAAGCCGCAGCCGCATTCGCATACTCCTGTGAAGAGTTTGCATACGTTCTGCTGTTTGTCGCGCTGTTCGCCGCAGATGTCGCATATCCCTGTGCATCCGTAACCTTGAGGTCAACTTCCGCAGATGTAGCAGAAGCCGCAGTAGCACTCCCTGCCGCCGCAGTAGCAGAAGCCGCAGCTTGTTCCGCATATCTCTTCGCAGTAGCATTTGCGTTAGCGTTGAAGTTCTCTACAGACACCTTATGAGTTTCATTCTCATAGTCCACTGCGAGAAATGCCGCATCATCAATGACGGTTGTTTCTGTAAGTTCTCTTATACGAATCTGATCTGCCATTATTATGCATCCCTTCTCCAAGTGAAAATATTGTCCGCATATCCAATCTGCGTCCATGTACCGCCGAACACGCTTCCGGGATTAGCTGTAGAAACACAGTAGTAAACCGTGCCTATCGGATAGACCGCATTCACGGCTTTAGCCTTAATGTCTGCGTCATCCACATACGCCTTGACCGCATGGGAAGTTGGAAGCGCAGAAGAATTATCAGTCAGCGTTGCCTGTATCGTAGTGATGGAAGAAAGCAGATTGACCACCGAGTTCCATGCAGTCCTGTTATCGTCTGTTATGGTATCCAGAACCGCCTTATTGGTGTGATAGTGTGATTCTTCACCGAGGCTGTTTAAAGCCTGTGCTACAGCGTTTATAACGCTCTGAGCATTAGGGTTTGCAGTCAGTGTGGACGGAACAGTCATGCCCACATTGTTACCGGCACTCGCCGCCGCCAGTTCATCAATAAGTCTGTTTAAGCCATCAATGCCCAGATTCCCCAGGGAGTCGAAGCGGTCCTGCAATGCCGAAGTGGTCATATTCGGACTATCCGGCAGACCGGTCACACCTTTGTCTGCTCTATCTTCCGCAGTTATCTTTGTGAAAGCCATTATTTATCCTTTCTTGTTGCCGTTCTGCCTGTATTCAACCGCAAAGTCATTTAAGGCAAAAGGCTCATTCAGATTTTCATTGATAAACTTGAACCGCGCATGAGTGATCTTTTTCAGCCTCACTTTCTGCGCGGATACTTTAGCGGTTGTATCTGTACTAAAGGACATCTTAGAGAACACGATGTTGCTAAATGAGAAGTACTTAAGGTTCGTCTCATCCTGTCTGAGCATTTCCCAGATGCCGTTTCTCATTCCCCATATCTGGACGGAAGAAACAAGCTCCGGCATACACCGGATAGCTAAATACCGATAAGTCTTATTCTTGTAGAACAGCTGCTCAGAGATATCTGCTGTCTCCCAGATGCACGAAATAGCCTCGCCATTATCGTTGTAGGAATCCAGTGCTTTCTCATCCGTGAAGAACCGATAGACCTTGCCGTCCGTTGCTCCAAAGTACAGTTCGTCATTGATTTCGAACATACAGGAAGCCGGTACATTCTCCCAGTAAAATCCTACATACTGTCTGGTTGCGTATGGTTTGGATTTATCGGTCCTTATCGGCTGCAAGCCGTCCAGAACGTATACATGGTTATTGATGCACAGAAGGTAATAGTCCTTGAAGGAATACGCGAAAGCATTTTCCAGATTAGGCTCTTTCAAAAGTTTGCCGTCCAGATAGTAGCTTCTGTTCTGTGCGTATTTCTCACCGGTGATATCCTGTGCAGTAACGGCGTATATTCCCAGTTTCGTCAGGAACAGCGGTTCAGTCTCCAGATATGTAAAACAGTAACTGGATACCGCACCTGTGCCTTGCAGCGTATTTATCAGCTTGAATGTAGGCTCATCGTCTACCATATCGCCTTCACGAAGCAGGATAGACTGTGCCTGTTCATTACCGCCTTTATGTGCAGCAAGGTAGTTATTGATGATGGAATATCCCATGATTGGAGTAGCATCAGATCCTAACTTATTCCATCCAGTGTCCGGGAAGTAGGTCGGGTCATATTGCTGAGAAAACCAGTCCCAGTTGATGTATGAGTACACGCCGTCCGCATTGGTTCCTTTATCAGGATTGCCGGACACGAATAATCTATCGTTCGCGCCGCCGATGCCGAACAGCGCACAGATGGTGCAATGATTGATTCTGTCCGCATAGCCGGAGACTGTTCTGTAAGCCTTTATCCTTACGTTGTCCACGCCGGAAGAAGGCCATTCGCCCGGTGCGGTCACAAACGTGACAACGCCGGTTGTGCGGTTGACAGTGAAGTCTGTTCCTTCGACCTTCTCTATCCAATCGCCCTGGTTATTCATAACCCATGCTTCGACCGGAGTAGAGTCCAGATCACCGAAGGATAAGTTAAACTGCACCGTGTCTGCGTGTTCGTGGTTTACGCCGTACTCTTCGTACCATGCCGGTGATAAGAGGTTCAGCGACTCATACGGAGTGCCGCCGCCTTCCGGTGATTCGCCAATCATCAGTGTGGGAACATAGGCAATATCCTGTAACGGCTGCACCGTGGAGCCATCATAGACAAGAGCTTTCTTGCCATCCAGAATGATAAGCTTCTGGGACAGTTCTACAGACACGCTCCTGTGTTCTGCCATCCCATCATAGAGAACGGCATAGTCCGCAGTCTCAGACCAGAAAACGATGTTATCCGCATCCTGGTTGACGATCTCATTGTAATCGTCATCTACCCATATCTTTGCTTTACTGGAGTTAAGGACATAAAGCCTCGTCCCTGCGTGTACAAGCCAGATATCAGTAGCGGACATATGGTGTACGCCGTACACACAAGCACCGTAGTCTCTGATAACGGAGTATCCCATCCGCTTACGGACCTTGCCCGGAACCGAACGGATCATATTTATGCAGTTAGGACTTTTGGTATCATCGACCGTACTTGCGTCATCCGTGAAGTCAGCACCTAAGAAGGACTGATTCTGATAAACGTGTATTGACGGTGATGCCGGTACTCGAAAAGAAACAGCCATATATTACCATCCTGACACTGAAGTAAACTCTCTCATTGCGGAGATCTCTGCCTGCTGTGACAGCGCATCTCTGCCTACTTCAAACTCGTTTCTGTACACTGTGGCAATACTGTTGTCATCGTCCTTATACAGCTGTGAAGCCATGTATAAAGGAATCAGCGTTGCCACTTCCGGGTGAACAGGCATCTCATAATCATCCTCAGTATTAAAATCAATCTTCTTCGGATATTTCCGATAGTAGACTGTGTACTTGCCTTCCATGTTTCGCGGAATGACAAGGATCTTCCCTGCCTCCTGGTAATACTGGTCAGCTGCTAAATACTGCGGATGGTCATCCTGTTCGTAGTAGATTTCATTCGGCCATAACTGATAGAAGTCTTCAGCAATATCAGTCATGCAGAAACGAAGATATTCTTCGTAATCTGGAACATCTTCTTCGTTTTCGAAAGGCACATCATAGAACGCGATATTACGAATGTTCGCCGGATACGTTGAAGTGACCGTGACTGTGACATCCTTATTGTCTTCGTTCGCGATCAGTCCTTTGTATTTCGTATAAGCACCGGGTGAGTCTACTTCAATGACAAGGTCTTCCACACCTTCCATGCGCATGGTCACAGTGAGTTTATCGGAAGCTGTGAAGTAGTAGCTCTTTGCACCGGAAACAACAAAGCTAAACGGTTCTCCGATGATCCTGACATTCTTCATGAGTCCAAATGCCGGTTTAATGTTCCAGTTGATTATCTGGATCTCTCCAGTTAAAAACTTGCCTGCCGTGGAAAGAAGCTCCAGTGCCTCATTGCAGGCCTGCGGCATTCCGTTCAAATATTCACTTATTGAACTATCGTTCTGAATCGTTGTGCCATTCGCAGAAAACATTTTCTGCAATGTGGCTAACTTGATATCTTTCCAGGTGGTGGACATTTTATTTCTTTACCCTTCTTGTGGTCTTCTTGACTACTTCTTCTACAACCTTCTTAGGTTCTTCCACATACGGTGCATAGGAATAGTTCTTTCCATCAACGTATGTGACAATGACCTTCTCGCCATCAATCGTCAGGATATCTCCTACTTTCATGTTGCCTCCTTAAAAAAGAAAGAGGGGAGATTTCTCTCCCCTCCTTCGTTCAGACTCAGATGGTCAGCGTCTGAGCAGCCGCATTGGACGAACCGCCCATGATAACGTGTCTCCAGTTCGTGAAGCCGCAGCTCCAACGTGCGAAGCCGTTGTAGACAAGGTTTCTGGACTCAACCTTCTCGTCATTCTCGATGTCGAGGACGGTACGGTTGAAGAACCGAGTGCCGAGCAGAGCCTTCAGAGCCTTCGAAGACTGAAGGATGAACGGATTGCCGGTAGCCGGAGTCCACAGATAGTCAACGATCAGCTTCCACTGACCGCGCTCCGTGTTGATATCGTTCTTGTTGGAACCGATCTCGCCATCGGAACCGATGATAGCCTTCGCGAATCTCTCAAGTGCCGGACGGTTGCCGGGAACGATGATGGTATCCGCATCAAAGCCCATGACCTCACCACGGTCATCCTTGAAGTTTCTCATCTGGTTGGACAGAGCGTTCAGAACGGAAGGATCCGTGCCGAGTTCGTTCGTGAACAGGTTGCACTGCGTAGTGCCGTTAACGGACTTCAGCGGATGCGCAGCCGAGAACAGCGCAAGGTTATCAGCACCGGAAATGTCAATGCCGGTCTTGCCGCCGAAGCTCATAGTGGTGGTAGTGCCAACGGAAGAAACAAGTGCCTGGGAAAGGTACTTCGCACGGCTTCTCTTATACGCCTGGACCATGTTGATAACCTTCTGCTTCGCGTCCGCGATCTGGTTATCATCACGCAGCTCCTTAGAGATAATCGCCTGCTTCGTGAAGGTGATATGCTCCATGAGCTTGCTGTAGCCTTCAACGGCCTCATCATCGACCGCATCCGCGCCTTCAGCTTTGTACTCGAAGTCACCAAGGCCGCCGAACGTAGCCTGTTTCTCTGCCCATCTGTCGGAAGAATCGACAACCGCCAGACCGTTCAGAAGGTCATCATAGGAATTCTGCTGAGCATCAGCATCGAAAATTGCCGCATTGAGGAGTGTAGCCCACTCGTTCCATGCATCGCCGTTTTTGGTATTGTCTCTGATAGTAACAGCCATTATTTTGTCTCCTTAAGTTGTTTGTTGTAGAGCGCCCTAAGTTCCTTGTTGGATTTGTCCGGGAACCATTTGCGGTACTGCGGCATCAGATGCTCCGGGATATCCTCGCCATCACTCTTGCCGGATACTCCCTGCGCAGCTGCAAGGTGTGCTTTGCCCTTGCTCTGGTTGATAGCCGCCTGTTCCGCTTTCTCTGCCTGGACCTTTGAGAGACGCTCAAAGTTAACAAGTTTGTAAGCATCCACAAGATGAAGACCGGAACTCCTGACAGTGTCTATGACTCTCTGGAAGTTCTCCGTTTTGAAGACATCCTGCACACTCCCAAGCGAAGGATCTAAGTCCACAATCGCCTGCAAGTCTGCCTGCATCATTCTGTTTGCTTCAGCCTGTGTCTGCTGTTGGATTATCTGCTGTGCCTGTTGGACGGTCGGATTCATCGCAACCGCACGGTCAATCAGATTCGGATCTAAACCGGCTTTCTGTAATTGCTGTGCGTTCTGCTGACTCATCTGTGCCTGCATGGCTGACAGATATTCCTGTGCCGAACGAATCGGCTGCCCGGTCATCGGGTTTTTGTACTGACCGAACATCGCAGCAAACTGGTTATCAAGTTGTTCCCTTGCCTGCCTTTCGGCTCTCGTCTGCTGCTCTGCGGCTCTTCTCGCAGCCGCATACTTCGAATCTTCTTCCGTTGTCTGCCGGGGAGCGGCTTCGGCTTCTACGCTCTGTTCTCCTTGAGAATCTTCAACAACTTCAGCAGATTCAGTTGCTTCCCCTGCGGTCGGTTCAGCGGCTTCCGACATTTCTACGCTTGTGACTTCTTCGGGCATTAATAACCTCCTGGGATTTCTTCGCTATTCCCTTGCGCATAAAAAATGGAGAGCTATTCGCTCTCCGTTTGTGTGTCCTCTGCCTTGTAGCAGATTGTATGTACTGACTTGCCGTAGTTGGAACATTGCCGACTCCGGCAAGTTAATACCATCTTTATCTGTCCATCCTCTTCTTTTCTCTCGCGGATAGACATCTCCGTTTTACATCGGGGGCATTTCACCGCCGCCTCCCATCTGCTGCATCGCAGCCTGCTGCATCATCATCTGTTCCTGTTCCTGTTGTTTAGACAGCCTCTCTTCGATGATGTTAAGTGCCATACCTGCGTTCGGATAACCCATCGCCTTCATGAAGGTCCAGTAAGTTCTTAGAGTCTCCATATCGCCAAGCGGACCGAACGCCTGACTCTGAAGCTTCATATCCGTCTGGTTCCACATCGCTTCCCTGTTCGCCATCAGTGTGGAAGTCGGGTCCGTCTCGAAGATGAATTCATCGTCCCAGTAGAATTCACCGGCTTTATCCAGTCTTAAGAAGTCATGCCGGTTCATCTGCTCAAACGATGTTTTGCCTTCTGCGTCCGTGGTGGATATCTCTGCGGTCTGGTCAGAATATGCAAGCCAGTACTTGAACATGATCTCGTAGAGCTTTGCATATGCCTCATTCTTCATGACACGCTTAGATTCTAATCGACCGGCGGCCTGATTGATAGCATACTGTCTCGCAGAACCTGAGACTTCAGAAGCACTAAATCTGCCCTGGTATGCATCAGTGACACCGAGCATATTCTTCGCCCACTGATAATTGACTTCCTGATAGTTGAGGTCATTCTGTACGTTCGGCTGCACGTTGATAACATCAATAGCAGCTTTCTCAGCCGGATTGTCAATCTCAATGATCTTCAGCTCTTCGTCTGTGGTCTTGACCTTCTTCCCCTTCGGAAGAGTGACATAAGAGCCGCCTTTTAAGAGCTTCTCGTTTATCTTCGTGCCGAGTTTCTTTATCGTGTCCTGTTGGTCGATGATAGGAGCGACATCGGAACCGCCCAAAAACCTGTCATTCTCCGTGATGTTCTTACGAAGAACGATGGGATACACATTAGGTTTGTAGTACGGAACCTTCTTCTTCGTCTTCTTGATCTGCATCTCCTGTCCGTTCATGATGGGCATACCGTTTTCGTCCAACATCGGAACAGGGACTCCGTTTTCATCAAGGACCGGCTCCTCCGGGGGAGGAAGCATACCGCCAAAATCGCTCTTTATTTCGATAGCGTCTATCAGTTCTTCGTATTCTTCCGGTAATTTCTTCGATTTCTTAGAGCCGCACTCAGGACAGACACCGTTTTTCATCACTGTGCCGCATTTTGCGCATCTATCAAGGTATCTGGACTGATAATCTTCCATATCCAGAAGCTCAATGCGATCACACCAGATATAAACGCCTATGCCGCCCTTATCATTGTGGTAATAAGCGGTATTTACGGTCACAATGTCCGTATTTGTGGTGCCGGAAGTGTACTCTGTCTCGTCATTTTCCGCATCAGAGACATCCTCGCCGTACACTCTCTTCACCATTTTCTTAGTCATCAGCTCCTGGATGAAGAAATAGTCCATATTATCCAGTTCTGTGACTCCCGGCTGCGGTATTAATTTCTTCGGATGCACCTCAGTGATCCTTAAATCACCGATTTCAGAGTGCAGTCCACGGTTTACATCCCACTGTACATGGAAAAAATCACCGCCAAAGATGGTTGTATTCCTCTCCATGACATCATTTGTGGTAATAAGGTTGCACTGGCGTATCTTATTCTCCAGATAATGCTCGATTTTATGCGCCAGTTCCTCATCATCAGCGTGTAATGGACGCACTTTCGGCATAGGAATGGAAGAATCCACTTCCGTCTCTAAAAGTTCGTACACAATGTTCCTGACATTGGTCGCAACCTTAGAAGGAGCTTTGGAGATATTCGGATTCGGCTGCATTGTCCGTGTTCCGGCATAGTATTCAGCGTATAATTTCATCTTTTTACGCTGTGAGCCGTACTGGTCCTTTGCATCCTCCAGTTTCTTTTTCCATTCCTTCAGCTTTGCAGGCTCTTCAATCATTTTTTTCATCTTTGAAAACCATTTCATGCAGGCTCGCCCCACTTCTTTATGAGCAGCAACTTGTCGCTTTCGGAAGCGTTATCGTAGTCTTCCCACTGGTCCGCTCTCCACTTCACTTTCTTACTGTTTAAGAGCGTGTCAGCGTTCTGTAACCAGTAAATACAGTAATATCTCAGCGCATCAGGACTATGCGTTAAATCATGCGGCTTATTCGCATATATATTCGGCCTGTTCTCGTCCCTCTGGATCTTCTTAAGGCACTTTAACAATATAGGTGCGCAGTTATTCCAGATACTTAACTGTCCCTTCGCAAGCATCGTTTTAATCGCCGCACAACCGGCAGCAATGTCATTGTTGACCTTCGTTAACTGGAGTCCTTCTTCACCGAATATCAATGCTCTGGATTTACCTGTCTCCTGTCCTCTGTTCCACAAGTCAGGAGGAGCAAGGTATAACACAGGCTTTTTCCAGTCATCTTCAAATAATCTATTCGTGATGCTGATTATCTTCTCAGCTGCGACCGGAATACTTAGGTTCGGTTCACAGTGTTCATAAATGATTTGACTGTTTCCGAATGCGTCTCTCTGGATCCAGTAGGCGGCCAACATATCCAGTCCATAGTCCATGACAAAGTAGTTGACCGTGTTCCCGGAAAGCCTCTCATTCTTTATTAAGGCATCCGTTACTTCCGGGAAGAACGCGCCTCCGGGAATCGTTAAGGCTTCTTCCACTGTAGCCGGATACTCAGCTGTCATTAACACAGGATCGCTTAAGTTCGCTTTCGTGTCTTCATACCACTTATCATCCCTTGAAGGGTCCGCATACCAGGGAATGAAGACCTTCGTGTAACTATTGGACTCGGAAGTGAACAGTTCCTCAAACAAGGAGCCTCGTTTAATCGAACTAATGCCGATTATCTGTCCCGAAGTGGCTCTATTTATAGTTGCGTAAGCAGAGCCGTAGATCTCCCTGTCGAATTGCTGAAATGCCCATTCATCAAATAACAGCACATCCGCAGTGAAGGAACGCCCGGCGTTCGGACTCGAAGGGAAGCATTCAAACTTACTATCTGGTCCGTCAGGATGGTGGATAGTACAACTTAAGGCGTTCGATTCAAACCACAGTCCCTTCCATCCGTATGTTCCCTTTGGTGCGATCAGTTCCGGCATATATGCGAATATCACATATGCGATCCTTCTTATCAGTTCTTTCGCTTTGTCCTCATTCTCAGAAATACCAATCGCTGTCCTTCCGGGATTTAACATTACCCATGCAATATAATGCAGAGCCAACCATGTGAACCCTAACTGTCTTGCCTTAAGAACGATAACTCTCCTGTCTGTCTCGAATGTTTTAAGAGTCTTTCGCTGCGCATCCCACATCGTGAATGGGATTATCACTTCGGCACTCTCCTTGTTCTCAATGTGTCCATAGTTCAGCACAAAGTATTCAAGGTGGTCCCTACAGTATTCAAGTTCTTTCTTACGCAGCTCATCTACCATATCTGCTCCGTTATCATGTTTAAGGTCTTCTGAGGGTCCTGGTGGCTCCTCTTACAAGCGGCTATAAAGTCCTTTACATCAAGCTCACAGGTTCCCACCAGTCTTCCATCGTAAGTGAGTGAACCGTCCTCTAAGCCTTCGCTTAAGGCTTCTACAAGCTCCCTGGCTCTTCCGTATTCTTCTAATGTCTCTCGTACTCCAAACGGTACGCGAATAGTTAACACTTCGGTCATATCGGTACGCTTTCGGGTGTATACACTTGTTTTTGAGAAAAAAATTTCGGGGCGGGTATATTATGCGTGGGGAACAACGGCTCTCATGCATGGGGGGATACCAGTGGGTGGGGGTAGGGGGTAGGGGGTATCTGAAATCTGAATCTCAGCAGCTGATCTATGGAAAACCGGCGAGAAAATAGCACCGCCGGAGAATATAGCGAAAATTTTTTACCCCTCTATATACACAATAGCCGTATACACCGCATGGCTGACAGCATTCTAAGGAATACAATCAGCCATTTGGCAGCAGGTGTATACAGGTTTAAGAGGGAAAAAGAGAGGAACTATTCGCTAAATACGGCTTTCGCGAACCGCTTTAGGCAAGTACAATACGAGGTGTATACACGCATAAACACTGGGTTTTCTGCAAATACAATCGTAATTTTTAAGTAGGTGTATACACCCTCTGCCTGCTGCCGGTTCACTCATTGTGCATATTGTCTAAGCGTTTCTGAATCTTATCAATTAGGGATTTATCGGCATCTGTAATGATGTTTCCGCTGATCTCTTGCCTGTCTATTGGCTTCTCTCCGGCTGTGTCTCTTAGATACTCCTGGGCTTTGATGTTGCCTTTTGCCGCCTGCATCACGGCAGCTGCGGTTATTGCGTCCAGTTGTGTTGCGTCCTTGTTTAGTCCATATTTGGCTATATCTTCAGGGGTTGCCGGTCTTCTCAGCATTATATCTATAGTTTCAGCAAAGGACCGTCTCTGCTTCAGCTGTGCTTGCAGAGCCTTGCCACCTTGTGAACGTACTTCATTATTCAGTGCTTGAAGTCTTCCACCGTAATAGGCTGTATAGGTTGCGCTTTCATTCACTGTGCCATCTGGTAGACAGTTCATGTACTTATCAAAGACAGCATCAGGAAGAATATAAAAGCCTTTTTCATTCTTCGGGAATTGCTCAATATTCAGTTCTTCAAGTAGTCTTTTCTTTTCTTCTGGTGTTATCTTTGCCATAGTCTCACCAACAAATAATTAAAATCTTTTCTTTGCTTCTTTCTTTTCTGCTTCGCCGGATTTCTCCGGGGAGCGTCTGCAAGCCTTGCCGCCTCCGCTCCTGGGATTTACTCCGGCGGTTTCTGTCACCAGATCGGCGCGCCGGTCCGGGACTGCTCACTTAGAAATAACTCTTCTCTTCGTCTTGTCACCTGTTTTAGCTCTCAGGACTGCGGCGTGTTGCCGTAGTTCCGTTCTGGTGGTATCTTCCACAGTTTCTGTTTTGGAAGTCTTCGCCAGTCTTTCAAGGTGTCTCGCGGTCTTCTCGCGTTCGGCTGCGTTGGTTCCGGTTCCTAAACGTGCATTGTCTCCGCGCTTCTCTGCGACCTGAACAGTTCTACCACTTTTCAGTTTGGCTTCCGTGTTCGGATTCTTCACACGTTCCACCACTTTGTGCAGGCCTTTATATTCCTTTTCATCGCTGTATCCTTTGGGCATTGTCTTTTTGTCCTCCTGGAATAGAAAAAGCGGAAAGCTTTTTATGCCTTCCGCTACTATTTGACATTATCATTTTACTATAAAAACAGCGTAAAATCAAGTTTTATTGCTTGTTTCCTGTGTTTCTGTAGATCTCTTGTTAATACCGTTTTGCTACTATTCTTTTATTTTCGTGCGTATCTTGCGCATTATGCACTCTGCACAAAAACCGCTCTCACATTTTGGTGATTATTACCGCTTGACGTCTTGCGCAAGATGGCTGTATGATTGAACCATCGAAAGACACCACACCACAGCCGCAAGGCAGAAAGGATAAAACACCATGAGAAAATACTTCAACGATTGCAGAACAGAGGAACAGGTTAAAGCAAGATTCACAGAATTAGCAAAGAAGTTTCATCCTGATAACGGCGGCGATGCGGAACAGTTCAAAGCCATGATGAACGAATACAAAGAAGCGTTCAAACAGTACAAAGGGATCCACGAAGACAGCAAGGGCAACACCTACACGAAAGAAACCAACTACAGCGCAGAAGACTTCGCAGATATCATCGAGAAGATAATCCACTTCGAAGGCGTGAAAATAGAAATCATCGGCTCCTGGATCTGGGTCAGCGGAAACACTTACAACTACAGAGAACAGCTTAAGAATGAGAAGTTCTTCTTCTCCAAGAGCAAAAAAGCCTGGTACAACAACGGCGCAGAACGTAAGAGCTTCAGAAAAGGACACTTCACAATGGACCAGCTTCGCCAGAGATGGGGAACGGAAGAAGTCGAAACGGTCGCACAGGAAAAGCTTACAGCCTAATAACAAAACCGGCCCGGCGGTTAATCCGGGACCTTAATGCAGCCGCAGCCGGTGACAAGCCCGGAAAGATGCAGAGTCAAGGACTAACACCACACCAAAGAAAAGGAGAAAAACACCATGTCGAGTTTCGTTATCAGTAAGAAAGAATATATCAAAGCTGCCGGGATCGTGGCAGGGATCGCAGAAGGCTTCGGTTATGGTTTTAATAAGTTTTATTTCTGGGATTATGAAACAAAGCGGAACAGCACCGCAGAAGACTTCTACAGAAACTTCTCAGAATTTCACAAAATGAACGCATTAAGCGTACAAGAACAATATAACGATGATACCGCAGAACTCAACAACGAAGAATATTTAGACACCTTCGGAGAGTATATGCGGAAGGGAAGAAAAGCCACAGCAGCACCGGAAGAACTCAAAAAGTATTTTCTTAATCTCCGCAGCTTCTTCCGCTCCTGTGAATACCAGACAGAAAAAGAGGCTTATTTCTGGAAAATGAAAATGTATTTCAACGAACTTCTAAACGCTATAGTTGGTTATGTTCTACCAAGTGAAGTTGATTCCTGGGGAACACTGGAACTCTAAAAAGAAAGGGCCGGGAGAAAATCCCGGTCCTTATTTATTTCAAACTCTCTTCTATTACTTTTCTCAGCCATTCAGATTTTGAGATCCCGGCTTCTTGTGCTGCCTGTTCGATTCTTTCCTTTGTTCCCTTCGGCATCACGAAGTTTATTCTATCTTGTTTTTCTACCCATCTTTGTTGGCGTTTGTTTCTAAGTTCCTTCTGTTCCTCTGTCATAATTCTTAACCTCCTGGACATAACTATATCAAATATATGTATCTTGCGCATTATGCATCATGCACAAAATGTCTTGCGCAAGTTTGTGCATTATTCCCACTTGCGTCTTGCGCAAGATGGCGATATGATTAGCTCAACAACAAACGAACACCGCACCAAACGAAAGGACAGAACACCATGAAGAAAAAAGACCTCGCGAAGATCGTAGCGCAGAAGATGCAGAAAATACGACCTGACCTGGATGTAGAAAGAACAGCAAGAGTATTACAGAAAATGACAACAAGGGAATTAGAAATCTTAGTAAAGAAAAACTAATCACACTGCAAGAAAGGAAAAAGCCATGAAGACATACAAAGAGACGAAAGAAGCCATGAAGGCCCTGGTAATTAGAAAAGGACTAAAGAACATAATAAACGCCGATCTAAACGAACTAAGAGCCGAAGGGCACAACACAACGAACGTACAGAACGCATTAAACTACTTCCAGTTTTCACCACAAGCAGCCAAATACAGATAAGTCCTCTGAAGAGTCTTTGAAAATTAAGACGAAACCGGCGAAAAGCCGGTCAGGACCACACCACCACACCAAAGAAAGGAAAACACCATGAAAGAAAAGAATGTAAGATATAGCATAGAAACCGGATTCATGGGAAAGTACAGGATCTGCAAAAAGTACACCGCCGAATACGAAGACTGCTCAATAAACTATAAGGCGTATCTGCACAGCTGCTATAAAGGGAAATACAAGTGGTACACAGACCACACATGGGCGCAGGACTACACCTTAGAAACCGCAGAAAAGCACCTGGAAGCACTCAGAAAGGCAAGAAGAAATGAAACCAGAAAGAATCACTGAAATCCTCCGGCAGCACTCGCAAGATTATAAAATCAAAGACGGACGCATTTACGGTATAGCCTACTGGACGAACCTAATCACAGGCGAAGAAGGAACAGAAGAAACAGACCTGACAGACTACAACAAGAAACAGCTTTATCACTGGTTAGGATATTAAACAAACCCCCGGATGCATTCAAGCTCCGGGGATTTTTGCGTACAAAATAATTTTCTGGATCCGCTTTTCTATGGCTCTCTTTGTCTTGCTTGAGATTGATGCTATCTCTTTACTTGATACACCATGTATAAAATGTGCTGTGGCTGTCCCTGAGAGCCTCGGAGACAGTGTGCTAATAGATTGCACTATCTCACGTTTAAAGCGGCTTGCAGCGTCTTCTAAGGCTTCTATTTCGCGTTCTGCGCTGCGTATGGTTATTATAGCTCTTTCGACTTTGGAATCATTGCCGGATTGCTGAATATCTCCTCCGCTTCCTGGCGTTACCTTCTCCGCATTACTCCGCGCGGCTCTCTGGATCTCGCGCAGCTCCTCTATTCTGTCTATACATACTCTGTATCTTTCAAGCCATTGTTTCCGCTCTTCGTAGGTCATAATACACCTCACGCAAATGATAATTGACCGGCTGCCGGTTTGATGTTTAGCAACGGCTGCCTCTCTCCTACTCGCAAATATGCGCAATTCGCATTTACTAAGGCTTCAGCCATTACCGGCACCACACTATTACCTATCCGCTTTACCTGTTCACTTATAGGGCATTTCTTCCAGTGGTAGTACCTGTCTATGATGTAATCAGCTGGGAAGCCCTGCATGAGTTTTAATTCTTCCGGCTTCAGCATCCGCAGAAAAATATCTGTGATCGCGTACTCTTCACCGGCAAGAGTGACAAGGCCGAAACGGTCTTTTGTTGTGATCGTTCCCAAAGGTTTGTTTAATTCCTGTCCGCAGCCTGTGCCGTAATACTTCACCAGGAACGCAGAAACAAGTCCGAAATGTCCCGGAGAGGTTGTGATCGTGTGCAACGGTTCCGCGCAGCTTTGCCCTATTCCGGTTTTGTAAAACTTAGATATAAACGCAGTTACAAGGCCGTAACGGTTTGAAGTGTCTATAGTTTTAAGCGGTTCCGTTAAAGTCTGTCCGCGACTGTCTCCACGTTTCTGTTCTGCGTGATACTGGATTATAAAAGCGGCTGCACGTTTATCTTTGACAATATAAGGCTTTGGATTATTGATTATATATTTGTCTATGCCGTTTGCTATTCTCCGCATGGTAGCATCCGCAAGCGGTTTTTCTCTGTCAAAGATGGAGCGTCCCAGATCGGACCAGTCTATATAATCTCCGCACTGTTTCCAGTTCTCACGGCTGCAAGTTGGTGCAGGCCATACTATAGGCCGGTTGTCTCGTCTGAATACCGCATACCACCGTTTGCGCGTTGTTGGTGCGCCATAGTCAGCTGCGACAAGTTCGCGACTGTCGAAAGCATAGCCTAACCCCTGCATAGCTGCGATAAACTTTTTATAGTCTTCTCCCCTGCGCTCCTGGATCGGATGCCCGGACTCGTCAAGCGGTCCCCAGTCCTGTATCTCTTCCACGTTCTCCATGATTACTACATCGGGCAAAATATCTTTTGCGTGTTTATATACCGCCCACGGAAGGATTCTTAGTCCGCTGTTCCTCGGCTGTCCTCCCTTGGCTTTGCTGTGGCTTGTGCAGTCAGGAGAGGCCCACATAAGAGCAACGTGCCGCCCTTTAACATACTTTTGCAGATCTACCGCGAAAATATCTTCTGTCAGGTGCTTTGTATGCGGATGGTTGGTCTTGTGCATCATGATGGCTGCCGGATCGTGGTTTATTGCTATATCTACCGGCCGCCCTAATGCCATTTCTATACCCACGGAAGCACCACCACCGCCTGCAAAACAGTCTATGATTAAATCATTCACTCTTCCCACTCCTCGCAAAAATCACTGTCTGTTATCATCTCTGTAAAGTATTCTGAATCCGGGCAAGTACACGTTTTGTCTTTGTAATACCGGCAATATGCGCAAATAGTTGGTGTTGGCATCATTGCTCTACCCTCTCAATCTCACGATCTAACAACTCCGCGCACTTGTCTTTAACTGTTCCTGGTCTGGTCTTGAATCCAAATCTGTTTTCTGCTTCTAATCTCGCATTCCTCGCAGCCGTCAGCGTTGTATAATAGCCAAGCTCCATACGCTGTTTATTTACTGTGATATATGCGCGGTATGCTCCGCTTTTTGTGATTGATACTCCGGTTATTCCGCTTGTATTATTTGACTTCAATGGCATATTATGTGAACTTTCTTCCGGCGAAACGATGCGCAGATTTTGCCGCCTGTTATCCAGTTTGTCATGATTGATGTGGTCTATAAATGTTCCGGCAGGCTTTTCATCCACCACATGAGACATAACATAATCATGCAGTCTCAACAGTCCACCGCTCACATTTGCGACTAAATAACCACCACTATCGACACACCAAGAACGCATACATATCTCGTTTGCTATGTCTGGATCCACAATGAAGTATGTGCCATTAGAGCTTTCGCAGACCGTAAAACGTCCATAGTCTACACAGTTAGTGTGTGCGTCCTGCCTACTCGCTTTATTACTCAGATTTATGCTTTGAATCTCCTTGTATGTCATCTCCGAAGTCCTCCATCTCGCATAGAAATGCGCAGTTAGTAACCAGGTGATACAAGTGCGGAAGTCCGCTTTCCTCGTCCACTCCGTGTGGGTCATCCAGATACCGCAGAAAATGCCGAAAAGCTGCTTCCCTGTATCGCTCAATTTCAACCTGTCTCCAGTTATTCACGCCGCCTTCCGGATACTTCCGGCAGCCATACTCGCGGACCTCTGCTATATCCCACATAATCCGCATTGGGACTAATGTTAAACGTGGTTTGCCTGCGTCCGCTTTTGCAGTCTGGTTATACTGTGCGCAGTATTGTGTATTCATTACACCTCCTCAATCAGCCGGAGCAGCTCCTGTTCACCTATTCTTCTTCCGGCTTCTTCTACATCCAGGACTACAGCTTCACTGTCTAAATCCGCTGTTAGTCCTTGCGCATATCCGGCATCGAACGCCTGTTGTGCAAGGTTCGCAAGGTATCGAAATAGCTGCTCTCCGTCCATCCTCTGGATCTTTCGCCTCTGTTCTCGCGGTACTGTCATTCC
>OCVV012873712.1_pt1 | contig 17697 bp, 14 predicted proteins | sample 1539721 | NCBI WGS metagenome assembly OCVV01 (sample SAMN02144230, study PRJEB22623) | gut metagenome | biome: sheep rumen | host: Ovis aries | place: New Zealand | reverse complement strand
CCTCGCTCTCGACGTGCTGAACGGCAAGGGCCGCCCGGGCATCAAGTATGCCTGCGCCCTGAACGCCGGTGCCGCCCTCTACATCAGCAATAAGGCTGCTAGCATCAAGGAAGGTTTCGACAAGGCCATGAAGGCGATGGAAGACGGCTCCGTGCTGAAGAAGATCGAGGAAGTGAAGGTGGCGACGAACTCGTAAAGAAGATCCCCGCCTTCGCGGGGATGACAATGGCAGCAAAATGAGCGAAGATATTCTTGCGAAGATAGTGCGGATGCGCAAAGCCGACATCGAACGGCTGGGCCTGAATTTCGCCATCGATATTCCGGAAAAACGCCGCGTAGGCCATACGGAATTTCTTGGCAACGCAGGTGCGATTCTCGAAGTCAAGCGTGCGTCGCCTTCCAAGGGCGACATTGCGCCTGATTTGGACCCAGTTTCGCTGGCAACGACTTACGCCGAGGCCCACGCCCAGGCGGTCTCGGTACTAACCGAAACGAACTACTTCAAGGGATCTCTCCGCGACTTGATTGCGGTAGCCGACCTGATGGAAAAGCGCCGCCAGCAGGGCTTGCACGCCTGCGCCGTGCTCCGCAAAGATTTCTTGCTCTACGAAGACGAAATCAACATCGCCTACCGTTGCGGCGCCGATGCGGTGCTCTTGATTGCGCGCATTCTGGATGACGAACAGCTTGTACGCATGGCGAAGCGTGCGCAGTCTTTCGACATGCAGGCTTTCGTTGAAGTTCGTGAAACAGATGACTTCCGCAAGCTTTCGGTTGTCACGAGCGCACTCGGGGCAGATGCCGCGAAGACGATTGTCGCGGGCGTGAACTCGCGCGATCTCGCTACATTCCACACCGACCCGCTGGTGCCTGCGAGCGTCCGCAGCAAGCTACCAACGAAGGCTGTCTTTGAATCCGGCATTTTGAGTGCTGGCGACGCTGCCTATGCCCGTAGTCTCGGGTTTACGGGAATCCTGGTGGGCGAAACTGTGGCCAAGAATCCTGCGCTTGCAAAAGAAGTTGTGTCTGCATTCGAAAGCGGGTGCGAAAATGCCTGCGGCAGGTTCTGGAAAAAGTTCGCGGAGCGTAAACAGCAGAAACAAGCTCTTGTGCAGGAACACCTAGTATGTCATTGCGAGGAACGGAGTGACGAAGCAATCTCTACTCAAACAACTATACGGCCCCTTGTCAAAATCTGCGGCATCACCCGGTTTGAAGACGGCATGCTTGCCGCCGAACTGGGCGCCGACATGCTGGGATTCGTGTTCAGCAACACCAAGCGCCTCACCACCGAAGAATTCGTGCGCAGTTTTAAGGAGAGATTGCTTCGCTCCGCTCGCAATGACAAATCAGAAACCCCAATTCTCGTGGGTGTCATTACCGACCCGAATTCAGAGGAGGGAAAAACCGCAATCAAGCTCGCCCGTGAAGGTGTTCTCGACGCAGTCCAGTTCCACGGAATTGAACCATCAGCTGCCGACACCGGCCTCGCCCACTACTGCGCCGCCCGCGTAGGCACTCCCGAAGATTTCCAGACCGTCGCCGACCTCCGCACTCACGGCGAACCACGCATTCTCCTAGACGCGAAAGTCGAAGGCATTCCCGGTGGCACAGGCAAGACCATCCCCGAATCGTTTCTCCTCAAAAAAGCGGGCGACATTCCCCTCTGGCTTGCAGGCGGTATCACCCCCGAAAATGTCGGCACAATTTGCGAGAAATTCCACCCTGAGCTGATTGATGTCTCCAGCGGTGTCGAAAACGCTCCGGGAATCAAAAACAGCGAAAAGCTGAAGGCACTTTTCGCTGCGTTGTAGTCTATTAAGTTGCAATCTTATAAAAAAGAAACCGTCGACTTTGATTGAGTCGGCGGTTTTGCCTTTTGGAAACATCTAGAAATGTTTTACTACGGAATATCGTTGGGTACGATTCCGTACTCACGGACCGCTTCAATGTCAATCAGTTCCGCATCGCCGGATTCAAAATTCCCCGCATCAAGCTGTTCATTGAACTTTTCAATGCCAGAACTGTTGGCATAGGCAAATGTCGAAGAGCCACCAATCAGCGTTGTCTCCACAAAATCCAACGTATTACTATTCCTGTCAGTGCGCCACCCCACAAAAGCGTGTTCAGGGATATTGACAATGAATACCTGCATTCCCAGTGCTTCCAAGATGGAGGCGAACAAAACAGCAGTTTCAATGCACAGACCATCGCGGCTTCGGAGAACCTCGATGGGGTAATTTATTTTTTGTCCGGTCCCTCCAGCACCGTTGTTCTGGAGATAAGTGATTTTTCTTGCTTGCAGGACTTCGTACACAGCCTGGACTACACGCTTGGAACTCTCAGCAACTGTTTCGTCATCGCTGTATTTCTGGTAAACTTTTACGGTGCCGCTAGGAAGTTTCTTCTTCAGGTCGTTCAGGATGTTCGGAATGGAATCCATGTTGGGAGTGACCCAAACTCCATACCACCAGTTTCTGTTTTTCACACCTTGTAGTTCACTGCCATTGACCTGCACGGGGTAGAGTGTGGTCGGCTCGGATGCGGAATAGAACAGGATTTCATGGTCGTTTTCCAGTGCGTAGGCACGAATCTGGATATTGACCTTTTCGGGGGCTTTAATCTTGGCCGCTTTGGCCATATCAAAAGTCAAAGGCGGAGCGAATACATCCGTTGTGTCGGGATTCACAATGCCAGAAACACTTCCCGTATCCGTCCAGTCGGTGATCCAGGCCTTGACCATGATTTTTTTCCAGTTGCAGGGTTCAGTGTCAAAAATGGATATGGCTGAAGGACATTCATTGCGAACTATTACGGACACAGGCACTGGATAGATATCGCCACTACTATTCACGTAATCCTTGTACATCAGCGGGTACTGGTTTGCAAAGGCAAGATTAATCCCTTCTTTGACGGTCCATTTGTAGGCATCAAGCTGCTTTATGACGCTTTGGCTGTAAATGTCGTAATAGACGGAATCGTAAAGAGCCGCGTAGAGTGAATCGTAATCCGCCTGCTTGAGGCTATCAACCAGCGCTTGCCTGGTGGAATCCATCCATGCCGTACCGAAAGCATTGTCAAAGAGAATTTTATAGACGGTATCCACATACGGTTTCGCGTACAGGGTATCCCAAAGGGTTTCGGTCACCTCGGCCCTGATGACCGTTGCAAGCGAGTCCACGTTCACTTCTTCGGCATCGCGACCGTCGGCCCCGTTCTCGCCGGAGCAAGCCTGCAATAAAGCGCCAAGGAGGGTGAGTGCTCCTGCAATGTACTTGAAAGAAAGTCTTTTCATGTTGGTCCTCCTTAATACAAATCTTCGTATTCATCCTCTTCTTTTACAGGAGCAGGAGCCTCTTCCTTAATCGGAACAGAAGGTTCTTCTTTTACCGCAGGCGATTTCTCAACTGGAGCAGGCACCTTTTCTTTCGCAGCCTCCTCACGAGGTTCGCTTTCTACGGGTTTAGACGGTGAAGCGGCAGGTGCGACTGGTGCAACATAAGCCGGATCTGGCTCACTCAGCGTTCTGACTTCTTCTTGCTTGGCCTGCGGATACTGCTGCGAATACCTTGCATGGCGTTCTTCGGCCTTATATTTTTCGCATCTGTTATGATGATAATAATAGGCAGTGTACTTTCCTGTAGCAGCATCAAAAATCAGTGGCGTCCAAAAAAACGGAGCCCCTAGAACAAAATCCAAGAATAACATTCCTCCACGAAAGCCCTTTTCGTAGCAAACAGTCCTTTCACTTTCAGCGGCAATCAAGCCCGCATATTCATCGCGATTCATATCCGGATTATGAACCGGAAATACGGTTGCACAAGATGCAAAAATCAGGCTTGACAAGAGGATTGCGCAAGTAATAAAGTTTTTCATCAACGCTCCTTAATACAAGTACCATTCCCATTCAAGGTTGTAGTTGCTGTTATAATCTGTTTGCGCATTTACATCGGAAGAAGTCAAATAACCTATATTCGAGGCAGTCACACACTTTCCAGAGGAGTAATTATCATTACTTGACACATCCTCATCAATAACTTTAGGACAAACTTTGATTTGATCTGTCCCCTTATTAATCGTATACGTCTTTGAAACAGCACCACTCCATGACCTTGTATCACTCTTGTCTATGAAAACCTGCGTATTTATAGTCTGGCCAGCAACACCATCGCTATAGGTGTAGATAGTAAAAGACACCGCGGGATCTCCGGCATTATCAAAACCATCCCAATCACTAGAAACCTGCTTGTAGGAGGTCAATGTAATTTTCATCGTCTTAGATGCAGTCAAGTAATATACAGCACTAGAACTGCTAGAATAGTAAGAAGAACTACTGTACCTGGATGACGAACTGCTGTAAACATAGGCGCACTGATAACCATAATAAGTGCAGCAGTAATCAGCGCTATAGTCACCCGTACCATAATAACACTTATCCGCGTCACTCATATAGCTAGAGCTAGAATAATAACTACACCGCTCTCCATAATATGTACAACAGTAGTCATCACTATAAGTACTTATGCCCCTGCGGCATTTTTCTTCTTCGCTCACAGAATTCTCCGCCCTTTGGCTTTCGTTATATTTCTGCTCAGCAAGCTCTTCGGCCTCGTTTAAGTCTTCTTCGGCAACCTCAAAAGGACTTTCCTCACTGCAGGCAACAAAGAGGAACACAAACATTAACAGAGTTATGTATTTAAGTGCTTTCATTTTTCCCTCCCCATTACCAGGCGACATCCAGATTCAGCCGCCACGTGTCAATTCCGTTATGGTAGGCTTCTATTTCATCCACATTTGTTCGGATCGAGGCCACCAGAATTTGCCACTGTATCGTCACATGACGGTAGAGTTCCAAGCCGATTCCCAGGTAATCAACAAATTCCCAATCGGCATAAGACGCTTCTCCCCAGTATTCGTAAGATGTTTCTGAACTTTGGGTGTAATTGTAATATTGACCACTATAGTAGTCGTAATCCTGAACCGTCCAATCCCAGTCCGCATAATAGTGGTTCAACCATGCATAAATCGGTTTACGAATATGCGTGGAGATACTTACAAATGGGCTCACATGCGTTATTTTCCCAAGCGGGATTCCAAAACGGAATTGCAATGGGATTTCCGCCATTATCGTATAGTAATCAATTTCACCATCGCCTCGGCCAATATTATAGATATACAAGTCATCTTCGTCGATTGTATAATCACCGTGATGGAATAGGACGTTTAACCCCGTCTGGAACGAGCCAAACCGGTATAGATACCACCGCAATAAGAAGCCTAGGCTCACACCAATATGATCAGTAGACAAGCCATCGCCAGAAGAAATAAAAGGACGATCTATCGAGTTTACTCGATAGTTGGCCACTTCCTTTTCATTGAACATTTCCATAGCTAACGAAACACCTATGTAAAATTTCTGCATTGGCGGAATCGGGTTCTCTACTTTTTCTAGCGTTTTAGCCGTATCAGCCTTAGCCGTATCAGCCTTTGGTTCATTCACGGTCACCATCGCCGTATCAGCAAGGGTGTCGGCCTTCGGTTCTTCTACAACAACCTTTACCGTATCCACGACAACGGCAATCTGCTTTCCGCTAGACAAGTCCACAATTTTCACCGTAGCAAATTTTTCACCGGCAAGGTTCACCGAAAGGGAACAAGGACTAGCCTCCGGTTTTTTGTTGCAGTAGCCAAAAATGCCGTCGGCAACCTTTTGGGAAACATTTTCCCGCGCTAAAGTTTTTTCCGCAGCGGCGATACTGTCCGATTTTGCCTTTTCCGCCAACTTGCGGTCCTGTTCCATATAAGCCTTGCATCGGCACTGGGTTTCAATCTTTAAGCATATCGTGTCGGATTGTTGCTCTGCATTACACATTTCACAGAAACCTAGACATTCTTCGCTCATCGGAGGCAAAAGCGAAATGGAATTCTTCACGGAGTCCGCTTTTGCCGCGTTGTTACCTTTCTTGCCACGGACATGACCCAACCGGCCCTCGTTGACCGTCACCTCGTAATTACAGGAATCACTCTTGCAGTTGTTCAATATCAACTGAGCCAACATGCCGGAATCTTCTTTTTGCAAAGAATCACGAATTTCCATTGCTTTTTTGATAGAATCTGCCCTGGCTACAGCAGAAATGGAATCCTGCCGTATACTATCCAAAATAGCCGGACAGTTCCCGCACACCTGATCGATTTTGGCACAGGACGCCCCTTCGGGATTTCTGGAGCAATCCACACAAAACTGTACGCAAAGACCCTCCGCAAAGGAGACTGTCGCGGCCAGCATAAAAACCAGACCAAATAAGATTTTACCCATGGGCATCCTCAAACTGCGGAGCCCGCCGTACCCGGAGCACTTTCGCCACAACAAAAAAAGGTGTGGAACCGCAAGCACCCTAAACAGCTGAGGTAACGACCAAGTAACCCAATCGTCTAAAAGGCACAAACGACCCACACCAAGCGGCGTGAGGTTTCGGCCTTATCCCTAGACGATGAAATTTTGGTCGTTTTCCAGCTGTCCGAATAAGAGCGAACTCTAAACTATGTCTTCATAAATATAAATAAAAAATTTCAAAAAGGCACATTTTCTCAAAAGTGGCCACATAAAAGCCAAATTTCGAAGAAATTAAGCGTTTTTCGCTTTTCTAGAGACCATCCTCTGCACAATGACCGCGCAAGAGGCATCCCCTACCACAGACATAACCGTGCGGCCCATGTCGATAATCCGGTCAATACCCGCCACCACAGCGACGCATTCCACGGGAATCCCCACATAGGCAAATAGCATAGTCATAAAGGCTAGGCTCCCGCCAGGAATACCAGGCGTCCCGATAGAGGCTACCGTCGCCATGAACGCAATGCTCAGGTACATTCCGGGAGTAAGAACAATTCCGCAACAGGCTGCCATGAACACCGCAGAAACGCACAGGTAGATAGCCACGCCATCCATGTTGATGGTGGCCCCTAGCGACAGCACAAACGAGCCGATATCCCGCTTGCCCCCCATCTTCTCTGTACTCTTGATACTATACGGCAGTGTGGCCACCGACGAATCACTAGAGAAGGCAAAGATCAAAGCGGGTTGCATACGTTTGAGGAATTCCAGGGGAGAATACCGCCCCAAAAGACGGATACACGGCAAGTAAACCACAAGCGCGTGAATCAGGAAACACCCGTACGCCATGGCGATTACGGCAGCAAGGGAGCCCAGCACGTAAGGGCCGTTATTGACCACCACCGGCGTAAGCATGCAGAAAATTCCTATGGGCGCAAGGCACATGATGTACTTCAGAATTTTCTGAACAACCTCGTTTAAGCTCAGAACTAGGTTCCGCACAGGTTCTGCATTAGCACCCACGTGAACAATAGCCACCCCGAAAACAACGGCGATGACAATTACCTGAATCATGATGGCCGAATAGAATGGAGCGATAGGATTGTTCGGAAAAAAATCAACAATCTGTTCTACCAGCGAAAAGTTCTGGCTAACAGGTGCAGCTACGTTAGCTTCCGGTATCTTAATCAAGGGCAGCCAACCTTTCAGCGCCGTCGGGATCAAGAGGCCGAGCACCGTGGCAAGCACCGTAGTGAACATGAAATAGACAAGAGTGTAAAAGCCAATTTTTCCGAGACTTGAAAGGTTCTTTGTAGAGATGATCCCCACGACAATGGATAGTAGCACCAGCGGGGCCACGATAAATTTCAGGAGGTTCAGGAAGATTGTCCCAAAAGGCTTGATGAAGGCATTTACAAATTCTGAATGGTCTTGGAGCAGGCACCCCGCAACGATCGCCAACACAAAGGCGATGACTATCTGCTGGGTCAGGTGAATCTTTTTCAGCTTCTGAGTTAAGGGCATTTTTGCCTCTTTTTCGAAAAAATAGCTAATTTGGGCCATTTTTACAAAAAACTAACCAAATTTTTACACGAACAAGCTCGTAACCTATTGACAGACAACGAATTAGTATATATATTGAAGTCATTAAGATGAATTTGGCAATCCACTTTGACGCTAGCGCCGCTATCGACGAGGTTCTCAAAGAAGGGATTTAGGTATTGCCATTTTCATCCAGTGTTTAAAAAGGCGCTCGGTGTTCCCGACGCCTTATTTTTTGTGTTATTTTGTGAGGAATCCCTTGCCAATGGGGTCGTGACTTCCTAAATTTTGGCACATGAAGATGAATGCAGTAATCCGTTTCAACCGTTGGTGGTGGGGCTCTACGAAATAGAGTCCGGTTTGCTGATTTCATCAAGTGTTTTGTAAAAGGCTTTCGGACTCCCGAAGGCCTTTAATTTTTTGTCCCGAGAACCTTTAACCAATAAGAATAAACCTTAAAATAGATCCTTCGACTTCGGGCTTCGCCCTTCGCTCAGGATGACACTTTAACAAAAACAACTAATGACTATGATTAACTCGAATAACGGTTTCTTTGACAAGTTCGGCGGCAAGTACGTTGCCGAAATCATCCGCCGCCCGCTGGACGACCTGGAAGCGGCATTCAACAAATACATCCACGACCCGGAATTTCTGGAAGAGCTCCGCATTATCCAGCGGGACTACATTGGCCGCGAAACGCCGCTGTATTACGCTCCGACAGCAACGGAACTTCTGGGTGGCGCACAGATCTACATCAAGCTGGAAGGCCTCGCCAACACGGGGGCACACAAGATTAACAACGCCATCGGTCAGTGCCTCCTTGCAAAAAAGATGGGCAAGACTCGCATCATTGCGGAGACGGGTGCCGGCCAGCACGGGCTCGCTACCGCAGCGGCCTGCGCAAAACTTGGCCTTGAATGCGTCGTATATATGGGTGAAGTGGACGTCCGCCGTCAGCAGCCCAACGTGGCCACCATGGAAATGTACGGTGCGAAGGTGGTGCCGGTCACCAGCGGTAGCCGCACCCTGAAAGATGCCGTAAACGAAGCCATGCGCGACTGGGCCACGAATTTCAAGAACACCCACTACGTGCTGGGTTCCGCCCTCGGTCCGGCTCCGTTCCCGGATATCGTTCGCACGTTCCAGTCCATCATCGGCGAAGAAGTCAAGCGACAGGCCGCAGAACGTAACATCGACATTGCTGCAATCGTCGCCTGCGTGGGCGGCGGAAGCAATTCCATAGGCGTGTTTACCCCGTTTATCGAAGACAAGAATGTGCGCCTGATCGGTGCCGAAGCAGGCGGTATCGGACCGAATGTGGGCGAAAACGCCGCCCGCATGACAGGCAACGCCAGCCGCGAAGGAATCGTGCAGGGCTACAAGAGCCGTTTCCTCATTGATGAAGACGGTCAATCCATGCCGACCCGCTCCATTTCGGCTGGCCTTGACTACATGGGTATTGGCCCGCAGCTTGCCGCCCTCGGCGAATCGGGCCGCGTGGAATTTACCGCCATCCTCGACAAGGAAGCTCTCGATGCGGTGAAGTTCTTTGCCCGCAACGAAGGAATCCTCTTCGCCCTCGAAAGTGCCCACGCCGGTGCTGCCGCCATGAAGATTGCGAAGGAACTCCCGAAGGACAAGGGGCTCGTCATCAACATGAGTGGCCGCGGCGACAAGGACATCTTTATCACAAGCCCCGTGTTCCGCCCCGAAAAGTGGAAGGAATTCCTGAAGGCAGAACTCAAGCGCCTCGAAAACAACGAAGACATCCACGACGCGGAGATAATGAATAAATAAAAGGAGATGCCCGCCTTCGCGGGCATGACAAAACGGGATTATAACTATGAACTTAATGTCTCATCTCATTGCCGGGTTTCCAGACGCAGAAACTTCTATCGCCATCGCCGACGCTCTTGTGAAAGGTGGCGCCAACATCCTTGAAATTCAGCTGGCCTTCAGCGACCCCAGCGCCGACGGTCCGGCGATTCAGACGGCATCGACCATCGCGCTGGAAAAGGGCTACTCCACCAAGCAGGGACTTGCCATCGTGAAGCAGATTCACGAGCGCCACCCCGAGACGCCCATCTACATCATGACCTACGGCTCCCTGGCTTTTACGCCAGGCGTCGAAAACTTCGTCAAGATGTGCAAGGACGCCGGCGTATCCGCTTGCATCATTCCGGACTTGCCGTTTGACGGAGACGAAGGCTTGACCGAAGCTTGCAAGAAGCACGGTCTTGAAAACATCCCGGTGGCCGCTCCCTCCATGACGAAGGAACGTCTCGAAACGATGGCCTCCAAGGGTTTCAAGTACATCTATGCGGCTCTCCGTGCAGGCACGACCGGCAGCGAGACGACCATTGACCAGGCGACCCTGGACTTTATCGATACCGTCGGTAAGGGCGGCGCCAAGGTGCTGGGCGGATTCGGCATCCGCAATGGCGAACAGTCCAGAGTGCTCTCCAAGCACGTGTATGCCGTGGTGGCAGGTTCCGTGTTCGTGAACATCGTGCTCTCGAATGCAGATGACGCCGAAGGTCGTAAAAAGGCCATCGCCGAAATCGAGGCGAAGGCGAAGGAAATTGCAGGGAATTAAAATCTATTTTTTCTGAGAGAGAAGCCAGTGGATTGTCTCCATCGGCTTTTTGTTTGTTCTAAATATGAAATCATGCGCCCGAAAACGGGTGCATTTTATCGTTTATTATGTGAGCTAGGTCGTGAAAAAATACTTTTGTGCCGATATGAAACTCAAGGACTCGCGCGACGGCAAGGCTTACAAGACCGTGAAAATCGGCAATCAAGTCTGGATGGCCGAAAACCTTGATTATGAAACGGCCAACAGCATCTGCGGAGAAATGGAATACCTTACCTTGTACGGCTGCCTTTATTCTTGGGACGAAGCGAAAACGGCGTGCGTCTCCCGCAAAAGGGCAAGACGCATCAATCGTTTGTCAGTTCGGGAGCCTTTTTCTGGAGTGCCACCGAGGTCGATGATGACGAGTCAATTACCTTGGTTCTGCGTTACGAAAACGATGCGGCGACATTGTTCGAAAACTACAAGGACGCCGGTGTCAGTGTCCGCTGCGTGAAAAATTGAGTTAGAAAAATACCCTGTAGGGGACGATTTTCTGCTGCTTCCGCCCCTTGGTGTCAAAGTAGAAGTCGCGGCGGAGACTGTTCATCTTTGCGAGCGGCCGCTTGGCAATGGATGTTGTTGTCTCATCGGAATAAATCATGAAGTATTGGTTCGTTCCGTTGTGTCGGATTTCTTCTATCATGAACCCGTTTTTATTTTCTGTAATGGTGTGGTCGTATGACTGTACAATGTCTCCATCTTTTATCGGATTCCCGTTGCTATCTGTGCAACCATCTTCGCAATCATGAACTCGGTAGAATTCGTGGCAAATATGGCTGTCATTTGGGTCGGCAACATAGATTTCAAAACCGGCAGTATCCATCGGTGCGCCGTCTTCTGATCCAAGATGCAGTATGAACAAGGTGTCGTTTTTTAATGATACTTCAATGTGACCTAGGTAAAAGTTATCTTCACCCTCTTTTTGTGAGAATTCTGAAAAATTAAGAACAACACCGTCTTTATAAATTTTTGAAGAATCCCTAGTTGTTCTTGATCCTACTATAGAGGATTCCTTGGTTAGAGTTTCACTTATGAGTGCTTCGATAAATACCGTGTCGCCTAAAATTTTTTTAGAGGCAATGCTGCGGTCGGAGAGAGTAGTTAAATCGTCTACTAGATAAAACTGAATCGTCGTATCGGTCTGGGTTATTCCGTCTCCATTCGATTTAACTACTGATCTTACGTAGTCTTTTTCTCTTAGAATTTTCTCGGAACGAAAAAATTCTCCGTCGTAAGTGAAAAGAATGCTATCAAGGAAAGCGTCTGTTCCTCCTAAATAAAGCCCATACCAATCTTTATAATACATCAGCAGTCCTTCCGTGCAGGTGATGGCGTGGACTGTAGGGACTAGGAACAGAAGAAAAAGAAGATAGCGCATAAATAGCCTTTTTTATGGCGTAATGTAAAAAAACGATACCTTTGTCAAAGGCGAGGAAAAATGAAACCTCGGTGCCTTTTGAAAAAGAAAAAAATCAAAAAATGCATTGATTCGCTGAAAAAAGCGTGCAAAATGGGTGTTGCTGAAACACTATATTGTTATAATTGTTTTGTATGGTAATCTATTCTGAACCGTTTGACAAGAAAATTCTGTTGGAATTGCAGACGCATTACTTTGGCGATATGGTCAAGGGCGTCGTCGATGTTGCCGAAGGAAAAATTGCTTTGGATGCAGAAATGCATGCCGACTTGGAAACTCTTCTTTTGCAGGAAGGGTCCAAACAAGAGAATCTTTGGGGCTTCAACCTTTATCCAGAAATGGGTGGGGATGACTTCCTTGAATTTGACTCATTAATCAATATTCGTCCTAATCAGGGAAATCGTAGCCGCGGCGTCGAAGATCCTATCATTCAGGAAAAAATCAAGGATATAATCAATTCCTTATGCAAGTAGAGAACGTTCAACACAAGGAACTAGCGGCGGGACGATGGGCCGAAATGCCGTTGTCGATGCAGATGCTGAATATCGGCAGTGAAATCTCGCGTGCGAACCGTTGGAAGGCAAAAGGAAACCAGAACCAGGTTGAAAGGGCTGTTTTTAGGGCTCTGGAGCTAATTGACCTTACGATTGAGGCTCAGCGAGGCAAGCACAGCCTCAAGGAATTCACTCGAATGAGGGAAACCGTCTGCGACTACTACCTTGGGGATAATTTCTATAGGTCCACGGGGGAACGAATTCAACGCGATTTCGATATGTTTTTCCCTTGCGCAAAGAAATAATTTGCCGATAAGCTCGCCTTTTAGTTATATTGGCATACGGACTCTTGACCGATAGGAGAATTTTATGAAAAAGTCCTTCCTTCTCTAAAGGACTGATTGCCTTTGGATTTTGTGCGACGATGGTCGCCATGACCGCCTGCTCCGAATCGTCCAGTTCTGGCGGGGGAGCGACTGCTCCCGATAATCCTGCGAATCCGATAACGCCTGCTGATACCGCTACAAATAATACGAATACGCCGGAAAAGGTCTATTTATTCGGAGATATTGAAAAGGTTGCTGATTGTATGTAGCGCCTGTTATTAAGGAATTTTATGGTTCAAATTTAGTTTGGAATGGATCGCTCAATAGCATAGAAAGCGAATTTGAACAACGTTTTGATGATATAGTTGAATTTTCAACTTTGCTTGAGACGAAATTAAGAGATAAAGGTTTTTCAAATGTTAATGTAGATGCACAAGCCTCCAACTATATAGATGTTAATGCATATATTCTATATAATGGGCTTTCTTTTTCTGTAAAATGTATATGTATTTGGTCTTGGTGGGTATGGAGATGAACAGAAAAACACGCGAGTTACAATCAAAGTTTTAAAATTATAAAAAATCGAAATCTTATGATGCTACTCGCAATGAAATTGCCTTCACATTGTTTTGCTATGATAAAATAGTGTAGCTAAAATCAAGCATCATTTTTTTCTCGGATAGAAATGTAGATCCCCACCTTGGTCGGGGGTCTTAGGGGCAGGGCCCCTAGGCGTGGGGGTAGGCAAAGACTTGCCTTAGATCCTTCGACGGAGTTTACCCTGAGCTTGTCGAAGGGCTTAGGATGACACCTAGGCAAGGCTTTGATGAGGGGGATTCTTCCCCCTTTTTAATATGGACTATTCCTTGTCTTTCTTGGAGTGGCAGGCGCACTCGCCGCCTTCGCAGGGGCAGTGGTAGCAGTCGCCGGTTTCGGCGTAGTCCTTGCCGGTCCAGCAGAAGGTGCAGAGCTGTTCGGCCGGGAGCCCGATGGCGTGTATCAGGTCGTCGATACGCTGGAACGCAAGGGTCGTGAGGTTCAGCTTCTGGCGGATGTATTCCACCATGCCCTTGTAGGCATCGCTATCGGGGTCGGTGTATTTTTCCAAGTCCGGATGTTCGCCTTCCTGGTCGCGGATGTAGCGGCGGGTAATCAGGTCGTATTCGTTCTTGCTGCGGGAGAAGTTGATGAACTTGCAGGGGAACACGAGAGGCGGGCAGGCGATACGCATGTGGGTTTCTTTACAGCCCAGGGAGTAGAGCTTTTGGGCCTGCTTGCCGAGCTGGGTGCCACGGACGATGGAGTCGTCGCAGAACACCAGGCGGCGGTCCTTGATGAGCCCTGGAATGGGGATGAGTTTCATGGAGGCCACGCGCTCGCGCTGTTTCTGGTCTTGGGGCATAAAGGAACGGGCCCAGGTGGGCGTGTACTTGACGAAGGGGCGGGCGAACTTGATGCCGGCCTCGTGGGCGTAACCGAGGGCGTGGGAGGTTCCGGAGTCGGGGATTCCGCAGGCGGCGTCGGCTTCGGTGGGAGTGCGCTTTGCAAGGGCGGAACCGCAGCGGTAGCGGGTCATTTCCACGTTGCGTCCTTCGTAGCAGGAGGCAGGGTAACCGTAATAGACCCAGAGGAAAGAACAGATGGCCATCTTGTCGCCGGGCTTGACCAGCGTGGTTTCGCCATCGGGAGTGAGTTCCACCACTTCGCCCGGGCCCAGGTCGCGGACGTGTTCGTAGCCCAGGTTCTGCAGGGCGCAACTCTCTTGCAGGGCAATCATGGCACCGTCTTTTTTGCCCAGCACGATAGGCGTGCGGCCCCACTTGTCACGGCTGGCGTAGAACTTACCATGGTCATCCATCAAAAGAATGGAGCAGCTGCCCTTGACTTTTTCGTGGACATACTTGAGGCCATCGACGATGGAATCCTGAGTAGCAATGAGGGCGGACACCACCTCGGTGGGCCCAACCATTCCACTGGTGGTGGAATACTGGAGCTGCATGCAATTGTTCTTGAACAGTTCGTTCTTGATTTCTTCGATATTCGTAATCAAGCCCACAGTCACGATGGCGAACGTACCGAGCTTGGAGGTCATGACCAGCGGCTGCGGGTCTGTATCCGAAATAACGCCAATGCCCATGTTGCCCGAGAAGGAGGCCAGGTCGTGCTCGAACTTGCTGCGGAAGGGAGTGTTCTGGATGTTGTGGATGGAGCGGTGGAAAGTTCCGTTGGATTTCAGCACCGCCATGCCGCCGCGATGCGTTCCGAGATGTGAATGGTAGTCGGTCCCGAAAAAGAGGTCACTGACACAATCTTCTTTAGAAACCACTCCGCAAAAGCCACCCATGTTGGACTCCTTGTCGTAAAAAAGGGATTTTGTGCGGAAAAAAATTAGAAAAAATGTCCAACCCAAAGGGACTTTCCTTTAAAAGCACTGTTTACTATCTTTGAGACTGGAGATTCTTTTACAAGGAGTGGAAAATGAAGAAACTCGTCCAGTTTTTTGCTATCGGCTTGATACTCATGGCGATAACGGCATGCTCCCCAACCCTTCACTCCATGGGTGCAGCCGCCATGCCCGCCCCCGTGACCCACAGGGCCACCTCGGATAGCGCCGTCTCCGAAGTCGAAGTGGCGGCCTCCGGATTCTGGGCCCACAACGGCGACGCGGACAACATCAAGCAGATGAACGGCGGCGGCGGAAACATCGCCGCTATCTACCGCCTGGGAAGCGTCTTTTTCGTGAGTGCCGCAGTGGGCGGCTACGGCGGATCTCTCAAGTTCAGCTGCGACGAAGACGCCGACTGTAACGACATAGTCACCTTCACCAACGAAGAGAAGCAGAAGTCCTACAGCATCAACGGGTCTGACAACTACAACAACTGGCTGAAAACCGGTGAAGGCAAAAAGTCCTACGGTTTCTGGAACCTGCAGGAACGTATCTTGCTGGGTATCGACGCCAACCTGGGCAAGTATATAATCTTGGGCGTGGCCGGCGGTATCCAGGCCTACCAGGGAGACTCCGGCTACGACGACGTCCGTGAAGACCTGGGAGACATCGGCTACATTGACAACTCCGACGCGAGAAACGGGTTTGCGCCTGCATCGGCCTGGTGGATTGGCGTGCGTTTCGGCAAGAACGGAAAGTTCGGGAACTTCACCATCGAATTCGACGACGTGTACAAGGGCACTATCGGGGACTGGGTCGGAGCCCGCAAGTACACCTACGCCCACCCCACCGGATTTTTCCTGGGGGTGACCGAAGGCGACCTGATTTCTTTGGGCGTGTTCGCGGGCAAGCAGTTCGTGTTCTAGGAATTGGTTAGCCCCTTTTTCAGCATCTCCATAATGCAGTGGTACGCCTGCGTGTATTCTATCTGCATGATGGTGGTAATCTTGTTACCAGCATCCTTGCTTGAGGCTCCGCAGTGGAAGAGTTTCTCGCTTTTCAGGCCATAATCCAGAAAAATATAGCGGTCGTGAAATTTGTCCTTTGTCTTGTTTATGGCCAATTTCACATCGGGGCGCACGGCAAGAAAATCCTTCTGCATCTGTTTCGTCAGAGATTCAAAACTACGGTTATCGCTAAAGATTGTCACGGAGACTCCCTTCGCGATTTGGCGCAACAAGTCGAGAGTCTTCACGCCGATATAGTCATCGATAATCGTGATAGACTTTTTCGCCATGCCGTAAATCTGCGTGAAGGCGATGTCGGCATCCAGCCGCTGCCCGTTCAGAATCAAGAAATGCTTGTGTGTACTCGGGTCCACGAAATTTTCCATGACCTTCTGGAGGTCCATATTCATTTTGCTGAACTCGCCACGCATTTCATGCACCTCGCCAGAAAGGACCTTGACATCTGCCGACACATCGGCAATATTCCTTGTGTTCTGGGCGGTTTGCAACACCAGCGGGGCGACTTCCGTGCCATTGAGCAGCATCCCCTCCGAAACAGCATAATCCTTCAGCCGTTTGAAAAGACGGATGAGCGCCATGCTCTGTTGTACCGCTAAATCGCCTTTCAACACAGTCATGAGCATATAAATGCCCTGCTCGGTAAAGGCATACGGTTTATAAGAGCGGCCACCCTTTACGCCTTTCACCTGTATCGAGGTCAAAAATTTTGACCTCGATAAAAGTAAGATTTCCGCGTCACTCAATTGGAACCGAAAATCCTCCGCGAAACGCTCAATGTTATTTTTGACCTGTTGATTGAACGCCTTGGTGCTATACCCGTAAATCTCCGCCAGGTCCGCGTCAAGCATCACCTTGACACCACGGATAGTGTATATCCGCGACTTGAGCAGGTTCTCATCTATCAGGGAAAAACTTGGCTTTACCAAGTCTAATTCCTTCTTTCTCTCTTTTTTCGCCACTTATCCTCCTTTGGGGGTAAAAAAAAGACCGCACCGCTTGCGCGGACAGCGATCTTTCAATACCACCTTTTCTGGTGCAGGGGGTAATATACAAAAATGGGAAGCGAAAAAGCAAATTTTTTGAAGGGGGAAGCCTCCCCCTCTAACAGGCCCTCAGTCGCCGGCTGATTCCATTTTTGTTTCTCGTTGCGGGAACGTTTTCCCGATGGTAGTGTTCTTTTTTAGAACAACAAATGTGAAAAAAGAAGCGCTGTGCTTGGTGTTGACGGTTGCTTTGTGCTTGCTCGGTTCATTACCGTTGGTATTTTTTACGGGGGTTTAGGGGCAGAGCCCCCGCTCGAAGGGGTTGCGGAAGACGAAGGGAGATCCCCGCCTGCGCGGGGATGACATTCGGCTGGAGCGAGGTGAAGGCGTTCCCCTTTTTAATAGAAAAACAAGGGAGATTCCCGGTCAAGCCGGGAATGACAATGGGGGCATTTTTCTATCTTTGTGCCCACTATGGAAACTCGTTACAATTCTAAAGATGTGGAAGCCCGATGGCATAAGACCTGGGCTGAGAATAACAGTTTTGCACCC
>OCVV011323060.1_pt1 | contig 17702 bp, 17 predicted proteins | sample 1539721 | NCBI WGS metagenome assembly OCVV01 (sample SAMN02144230, study PRJEB22623) | gut metagenome | biome: sheep rumen | host: Ovis aries | place: New Zealand | reverse complement strand
CAAAGATTTGACTTTAAAAAGATTGCAAACGAAGACATTAAAGAAAGATTGAAAAAAGTGTCTAAAGAAATAGGAGTTACAATTAAAGAAGAAGCTCTAAATACTATCGCAGTTTTATCTGAAGGTGCAATGAGAGATGCACTAAGTATTTTAGAAAGATGTCTTCAAGATGGAGATACAGAAATTACTGATGAAAAAATTAAAGATTTAGTTGGAATTCCAAAGTTTGAGTATATTTATCAAACAGTAAAAAGTATCATAGAAAAAGATTCTAGTTCAGCTTTAGAAACTACTCAAACAATAATAGATGAGGGAAAAGACTTAAATAATTTCTTGTGGGAAATAATTAAATATATAAAAGATATATTAGTCTATAAAGCCAAAGGAACATTAGAGTTATATAGTAAAGAAGATATAGAAAAAATTGATGAACTAAGTAAATTAGTATCAAAAGAAGAATTATTTTATTTGATTAAAGAACTATCAGAGGTTGAAAGTGAAATAAAATGGGCAAATCAAAAATCTATAATGTTCCAAGCTGAAATAATAAAATTAACGATAGATTCTAGAAACACAGGAAATGTTGAAGATATTGAAAAAAGACTTTCAGTAATAGAAAAAAAGATTGAATCAGGTGATATAAAAGTATCTGGAGGAAAAGGTGGAGGTATTACTTCTAACAATATTTCTTCTCCTGCAAGAATAGCACCTAGTCCAGTAAAAAGAGAAGTAAAAAAACCTAAAAACGAAGCATCACTTTCACAAGTAAAAAGTTTGGATTATTGGCCAAAAGTTATAAACAACTTGAAAAATAACGGAAAACCACAACTATTTGCCATGTTGGCAAACACAAAAGCAGTAGAATTAAACGATATGCAGATAGGTGTTGTAGGTTTAAGCTCAATGGGAGAGTCATTAGTAAAAGATCCAGATAATAATGAAAAAATAAGAGCAGCTATTTTAGCAGAAACAGGAAAAGATATGGCTGTAAAAATAGAACAAGTAAATAATGTTGTTAATAGAACAAAAGAAACTAATTTTGACATACCAATAAATATAATAGACGAATAGGAGGAATAAAATATGTCTAAAAGAGGCGGTTTCCCAGGAGGAATGGGAGGATTTGGTGGATTCAATATGAATCAACTAATGAAAGAAGCAAAGAAAATGCAAGCAGATGTAGAAAAAACACAAGAAGAGCTTGCAAGTAAAGAATATGAAAACTCTGTAGGTGGAGGCGTAGTATCAGTAAAAATAACAGGAGACAAGGTAGTTAAAGAAATAAAAATAAGCAAAGATGCAGTAGATCCTGATGATGTTGAAACATTAGAAGATTTAATAATGACTTGCTTAAATGGTGCTATGAAAAAAGCAGATGATGCCGCAGCACAAAGTATGGGAAAATATAATATACCAGGATTAATGTAGACACTAAAGTTAAAGGAGATAAAAATGTCATCATATTCACCATCAATTGAGAAGTTGATTGAAAGCTTTGAAAAGCTACCAAGTATTGGGCATAAAACAGCTGTCAGACTTGCTTTTCATATGCTTGATATGAACGATGAAGAAATAAAAGAATTTACAAAATCAATAACAGATGCTAAGCAAAAACTTAAATATTGTTCAACATGTTTTAATATTTCAGACACAGATCCTTGTCCAATTTGTTCAGATACAAAAAGAGATTCTTCTACAATTTGTGTTGTTGAAGATGTAAGAGACATAATGGCAATGGAAAGAACAAATGAATATAGAGGGGTTTATCATGTATTACATGGTACAATTTCTCCAATGAATGGTATAGGACCAGATGAAATAAAAATAAAAGAACTAATAAATAGGTTAAGAGACAATAAGGTAAAAGAAGTTATAATTGCAACAAACCCAAGAGTTGAGGGAGAGGCAACAGCAGTTTATCTATCTAAATTAATAAAAGCATTTGATGTTAAAGTAACTAGAATTGCACATGGAATACCAGTTGGTGGAGATTTAGAGTATACTGATGAAATAACTTTAATGAAGGCTATGGAAGGCAGACGAGAAATATAAATAAAAAATAAAGATGTTAGATTTTCTAACATCTTTTATTTTTAGTTTAAAGTATTCATTAATACATCACAAATATCTTTTGTAGAATTTGGTCTTGCAAGTTTCTCGACAGATTTTCTCATTTCATCTAACTTTTCTGGATGTCTATATACATCCTTAATAGTTCTTGCAATCTCAGTTTCTTCCTTCATCCATATACCTACATTATGTCTTACTAGAAAATCTGCATTTTCTTCTTCTTGTCCAGGAATAGGATTAATAATTAATATAGGAAGTCCAGAGGCTAAGCTTTCAGTAAGAGTTAATCCACCAGGTTTGGTAACAACAAAACTAGAAATATGCATAAGTTCCGGAACTTTATCCGTATATGGAAGTACTTTAACTCTATCCTGAACCCCATAATTTTCCACTAATCTATTGAATTTTTCTTGCATTTTTTTATTTCTACCAGATACTGCAACAATTTGATATTCATGCATTAATCTAACTAATGCTCTAAATACATAAGTAGTTTTTCTTCTACCTAAACCAAACTCTCCGCCGGCAAAAAATAAAACGGTAGTTTTTGTTGGATTTAAGCCAAATTCTTCAAATATTTTTTCGGTATCAAAGTCTTCTTTGAACCTTTCTGAAAGTGGAATACCAGAAACAAAAATCTTGAAATCAGGTATGCCATTATTAGACATTCTTTGTTTCATTTCACTATTTGAAACAAAGAAATAATCTATATATTCGGGATTAACAAGCCATTGTGAATGTGGAGCCATATCTGTTAAAACTGTAGCAATCTTGCAAGAAATTAATCCTTTTTTCTTCAAATGTGTACACATTTGATTAGAAAATGGGTGAGTAGATATAACTAGGTCTGGATTATATTCTTGAAGAAGATTATTTAATTTCTTAGCCATAAGCCTGTTAGATGCTTCTGATATCTTCTGCAAAGAACCTTCTTCAGAATCTTCATATACTTTCTTCCAAAGCCAAGGTGCATGTTTTGCCATATCTTTATAAGCTTTTGTGGAAATTTTGTTTAAAGCTTTGTTGATATATTCAACACAATCCACCATTTCTACTTCGACTTTATCATTATAATTATTAACTAAATATTCTTTTATGGATTTAGCAGCAGCTAAATGCCCGCCACCGTATGAGCCATAAAAGATTAATATTTTCTTCATATATTATTCTCCTTTTATTTAGCAAAGAAATTATATCATAAACTACAAAGATTGTTAAGTTTTACAAATCAAAGGAAAAGTGATAATATATAGGGGTATCTAAACGTATTAATATATGTTAGATCTATCGTATTAAAAAAGGTAAAACATATGAAAGAAATCAAAATTCAAGATGTTTTAGGATTAATCGAAGGAAAAATCCTATGTGGCGATGCTAATAGCGTAATTAGAAATGCTAGCAACGACACAAGAACCCTAGAAAAAGGGGAGACTTATTTTGCTTTAGTAGGAGAAAAAGCAAATGGAGCAATCTATTGCAAAAATGCAATAGAAAAAGGAGCAACGGTCTGTGTTATACAAGACTATGAGTTTACAAAAGAAGAACTAGAAGAATTTGGCAAGAAGGCTACAATAGTAAAAGTAGCAAACGCTGAAGATGCACTTGTGAAAATAGCAGCTTACAAAAGAAATCTTTATGATATCGAAGTTGTAGGTATTACAGGTAGTGTCGGAAAGACATCAACAAAAGATGTTGTAGCACATGTGTTAGAACAAAAATTTAAAGTCCAAAAGACAAAAGGAAACCAAAACAACAGAATTGGACTACCATTAACAATTATGGGACTAGATGATCATGATGTACTAGTCACAGAAATGGGAATGAACCACTTAGGAGAAATAGAGGAGCTATCTAAAATAGCAAGACCAACTCTATCATTAATAACTAATGTAGGAACATCTCATATTGGATATCTAGGTTCAAGAGAAAACATATTAAAGGCTAAATTAGAAATTCTAGAAGGAATGAAAGAACCTAAAATTATTATTAATAATGACAATGATTTATTAAACAAATGGGCAAAAGAGGAGAAAAATGTTGAAAAAATCACATATGGTATAAAAGAACCAAGTGATTATGTTGCAGAAAATGTAGTTATGAAAGAAGATGGAAATACATTTGATGTAACTATAAATCAAAAAAGCTATAAGTTTGAAACTAAAAAAGCAGGTGAACCATTTGTATTAAATAGCTTAGCAGCAATAGCTGTTGGCAATTATTATGGAATAGAAATAGAAAAGATACAAAAAGCCATTAAAGAAGTTGAAATTACAAAAAACAGAATGGATATTGAAAACACAAATGACTATTGCATCATCAAAGACTTCTATAATGCAAGCTTTGAATCAATAAAACCAAGCTTAGAATATTTAGCAGGACTAAATGGTGGAAATAAGATTGCTGTATTAGGAGATATTAAAGAAGTAGGCAACTTCTCTCAGGAAATCCATACTAATGTGGGAACAGAAGTTGCTAAAAATAAAATAGATTATTTAATTACAGTTGGAAAAGAAGCAAAATATATTGCAGAAGGTGCAATGGATGCAGGAATGGATCCAGACAGAGTATTTGCATACAAGACTAATATACAAGCAACAATGAGGTTAAAAGAGATAGCTCAAAAAGGAGACAAAATTCTAATAAAAGCATCAAACAGTATGAAATTTGGTGAAATATATGAAGGTTTGCTTAGAAAAGTTAGAGTAGCTGTAGTTGTTGGTGGTATGTCTTCTGAACATCCTATTTCATTACTGTCAGGACAATCAATTTTAAGAAATATTGATAAAAACAAATATGATGTAAAAGTAGTGTATATAGCTAAAAATAGTTTAGTTTATGAATATACGGGTTCAGCTGATAATCTTCCAAATGAAGATTTAAATGATTTAAGACAAGAATTAAACTTAATTGATGCAATTAAAGAACAAGATGTTGTATTTCCTGTATTACACGGGCAATTTGGTGAAGATGGAAGCATTCAAGGTGTCTTCGAAATGATAGAAAAACCATATGTGGGATGCGGAGTATTTGCATCAAGTAGTTGTATGGACAAAGAATATACTAAAAAATTAGTTGCCCAAGAGGGGATACCTGTTGCAAAAGCTGTTATAGTAAATAAATTAAAACATAGCTATATAATAGGAAATGAAACAGAAAACAAATATGATATAAATACACTAGTAGAAAATATCGAAAAAGAAATTGATTATCCATTATTTGTTAAGCCATCAAGAGAAGGATCATCATTCGGTGTAACAAAAGCAGAAAACAGAGAAGGATTAATTACATCAATTAAAGAAGCGGAAAAATTTGATACAAAAATATTAGTTGAAGAAGAAATAAAAGGAAGAGAATTAGAATGTGGAGTCTTGGGAAACCTAGATGTTATTTCTTCTGAAGTTGGAGAAGTAAAATCAGCAGAAACATTCTACACATTTGATGCGAAGTATAATAATTCAGAATCAAAAACATTAATTCCTGCACCAATTGATGAATCTGTAAGAAATCAAATTAAAAAATATAGTGAAAGAGCTTTTAAGGCAATAGAAGGAACAGGATTGGCAAGAGTGGATTTCTTCTTGAGCAGAGAAGGAAAAGTAATCCTAAATGAAATCAATACACTTCCAGGATTTACAAAAATTAGTATGTACCCAAAATTGTTTGAAGCAGCAGGAATAGAATATTCAAAATTAATAGATGAATTAATCAAACTAGCGATTGATAGATAGGAATAAGTATGAAAAGTTTTGAAGAAGTAGAAGAAGAAGTAAAAAAGAGATTATCTGAAAAAAGGTTTTATCACTCAACATGTGTTAGTAAAAGGTGCCAAGAATTTGCTAAAATTTATGGAGTAAATGAAGAAGAAGCAAGATTAGTAGGAATGGCTCATGACATAGCAAAAGAAATGACACATGAGGAAAAAATAAAATATTGTAATGATAATAATATTGAAATTGATGATGTTGAAAGAAAAAGTCCAGGACTATTACATGCAAAAGTAGGAGCTGATATTGCTAAAAAAGAATTTGGATTTAATGATACAATGACTAACGCGATTGCTAATCATACTACTGGAAAAAAGGGGATGGATACTTTATCAAAAATATTATATATTGCAGATTTTACATCTGATGATAGACCTTATGAGGATAAAGACTATTTCTTAGAACTTGCAAGAAAAGATATTAATAAAGCAGTATTTGAATCTTATTGCAAAGCGATACAAATAAGACTAGAGGAAGGAAAGACAATACACCTAGCAACTGTTGAAGCTAGAAATGAATATTTAAATAAATAATGTAAAGAAGGAGCAGATTAAATCTACTCCTTCTTTATGCCTTAAAAGTGGAAAAAATCCTTAAAATGTGGTATAATAAAGGATAGTAAACTTTATGTTTACGTGTTTCTCGTAACAACAGCAACTGTCAGTCGTAAAAGGGGAGAATTCCCTCACGAGAAAGGAGAAGCTAATGGCAAAGTATGTGCGTTACAACGGCGGAACGAGAAAGGCAACTACGTGTGACGATCCGAAGTGCTTGAACAAGGAAAATCTTTACACAGTAATCCTGGAACGGGACAAGGGTTATCAGACGAACTACATTCTTGCGGGAGTAGATGGAGAATTCAACTCGGTATGGTTCGACATCGTTGAAGAAACTCCAGAGACGGCCGAGATTGGAGTTTCGGGAGAAATCCCGAGGGTCGCAAAGAAGTTTCACTACTCGCATTTTGTTTTCATCGCAGGTAACCTGTACTCTCCGCAGCGAGTAATCGAGAAGGTTGAAAAGGCCGATTACCTTGGAAACAACATCTATGCGGTTGAAGGCGACGGAGTATACCTTATCGTGCTTGTAGCATAAGCCAGACAGCTACCTGATCTTATCAGGGTACCACCCCTCTTCGGAGGGGTGGTATTTTTTGATAAAAAAGGCAAAAAAACTGTTTTATTTCAATAAAAAGTATGATATAATCCAAACATAATTTATCCAAAGAAATATTTTTGGGGGATGTTAAATGGTTGTAAAAGATTACTACAAGATATTGGGCTTTGAAAACAACAAAGCAAGTATTGATGAAATTAAAATTGCATATAGAGAATTAGCAAAGAAATATCATCCTGATGTAAATAGTAACAATAAGAAAGCAGAAGAGCGTTTTAAAGACATAGGTGAAGCTTATAATACTCTTTCAAATCCTAAACAAAAAAGAAAATATGATAGACTTTGGAATTATTATATAGGAAGAAAGAGAAAACAAAATAGCGAATATAAGGACGCTAAAGTAAAAGACTTTATGGAACTAATCTTCGGAGAAAAGAAAGAAGCCGAAGAGAAAGTTAAGAAAAATGCTGAATCAATAAGAGGAGAGGATATAAATACAGAAATTACGGCAACAATAACAGAAGCGTTTTTTGGTGCCAATAAAGATATTTCTTTTAAGGTTGTAGACGGAAGCACAAAGAAAATAAATGTTAAAATACCTGCTGGAATAAGAAATGAAGAAAAAATCCGTTTAATTGGACTAGGGAAAGAAGGAAAAAATGGCGGAAAAAACGGAGACCTTTTCATTAAAATAAAAATCAAAGACAATATTGGTTTAAAACTGAAAGGAATAGATTTATATACTGACCTACCAATTAGTCCGTGGGAATCAGCACTTGGAACTAAAGTTAGTCTTCAAGGAATTGATGATAGCATTATAGTTGAAGTACCAAAAGGAACTCAAAGTGGTGACATTATAGAGATTGAAAATCATGGATATAAAGATGGAAAAGGTGGTAGAGGTAAATTAATAGCCGTTACAAAAATAATGATTCCTAAAAATATAAATGAAAAAGAACTTGAATTATTTAAACAATTAAACGAAATAAGTAGCTTTAATCCTAGAAAAATAGACAATGTTTGATTGTTGACATAATTTAATATATATTGTATAATTAACTCTGGAGTTAATTATACCAAGGATAAAATACATTTTTTTGTGTATAGAAGGGGTGTAACATGGAAGAAATGTTAGGAAAACGCTTTAGTATTACAGAGCCAAATAATATCAATACTGTAATATATAAAGTAAATGAAACGGAGAAGGAATTTTTAGACAAAGCGCCAAAGTATACAATGGAACGATTGAAATACTATGAGGAGTTTGTAGGGGATAACAAGAGAAAGACATTTTTCTTAGAAGATCCAGCGCCAGATGGAAATGCATTACTGATATTTTCATTTGGTAAAGATAAAGTTGTTGTCAACAATGGCTTTTTAGAGACTGACAAGAACTTAGTAAAAGTTTCAACAACACCGTTGCCTATGAATTTCCAAACAATTTATTCTGAAGAAGATACAGAATATAGAAATTTTGAGTATACACCTGACCTTAAAAGACCGATTACAATAATTGACCCAGAGACGACAGAAGAAGTTAAGCCAAAGTTATATTTTGATGAAAAAACAAATGAAGTTAAAGGCAAATGTCAACTTAAAGCATTAAAAACTTATGTAGTCTTTGAAATAAAAGACATTAAAGATAATAGAAAATAATCGAGAGGAGAACATACACATATGGGAAATGCTAAAACTCCAACTGGGGGTAGTACCGACAAATTAACAGAAAAAGAAGTAAAGGAAAAAGTTGCACAAACTGAGGTTGCTAGACTAGTAGCTACACCAGAATCAGAATTAGGAAAAGTAGTAAAAGCAAATGTAATGACTGTAGAAGTCCTAGCTCCAGATAAGCAACAAACTTTACCTGGAGATAAAACACCAGACGCTATAAGTGTATATGAAGCAGGAGAAAAAGGTGAAAATACGCAAATAGTTTATAGAGATGGAAAACTAGTAAGACCCGCAGCACAAAAACCAAATGCAACTTTAAAAGAAGCTCAAAAGAGAGTAGATATTGAAGATAGCGTTGAACAAAAACTAGCAGATGATAAAGCTGCAGGTAGATAATTATAAACCAAAGAAGAGGAATGTTTTAAATGGGAATTGGAGAAAAGATTTCTAGAGCATTAAAGAAAATTAGAGGTAAATTAATTGTTTCAGGAATACTATGGTTCATTTTGACCATAGTATTTGTTGCGCCTTGGGGGCTATCTTATGCTGAGGGAGCTAAAGTATCTGGAACTGATAACATCTTTGGTTTTACTAAAGACGGCTGGGCTGCATTTTTCACAGCTATAGGAAATAACATAATGCACCCATTAAGTTCAACAATAAACTGTTTTGCTGGTGAAGCAAACGGACATTTTTGGGGAACATGGTGGAAATTCAGTTTAGTATATTTAGTAGCAATAACAATAGGAATTGCAAAAGCTTTTCCAAAGCATGAATATGACGGTATTGAAAACGGTTCAAGTGATTGGTGTGTAAATGGTGAACAGTATCAAGTATTAAGTCCAAAAGAAGGAATAATACTAGCAGAAAAGAACTACTTACCTGTTGATAAAAGAGGTAACGTAAACGTACTAGTTGTTGGACGGATCTGGTTCTGGTAAATCTGCATCATACGTTATTCCAAACGCATGTCAATTATTAGGATCTTATGTATTTACTGACCCAAAAGGTGAGTTATATGATAAAACAGCGGGATACCTAAAACAAAATGGATATAAAATAAAAGTATTAAACCTAGTTAATCCTTCAAAGAGTGATGGTTACAACCCATTACTACATATAAATAGTGAAATAGATGTTGACGTTATAGCAAACACAATAGTAAAAGGACAAGGTGAAAGTGTAAAATCATCTGATCCATACTGGGATGATATGGCTGAAATGCTATTAAAAGCCCTAATCTATTATTTAAAGGCAGTAAGACCACCAGAAGAACAAAACTTAGCAAGCTGTGCAGAACTTGTAAGAGCTGCTAACACAAATGGTGGAGACAACCTATTAACAAGATTAATGGAGCAACTTCCTTTAGATCACCCTGCTAGAATGAACTATAAATCTATAGAAATAGCACCAGAAAAAACATATGGTTCTATTTTGTCATCACTACAATCTAAATTAGGTAAGTTCGATTCTAGAGAAATAGCAGAATTAACATCAACAAATACAATAGATTTTAATGAAATTGGACAAGAAAAAACAGCAGTATTCGTAATCTCATCTGATACTCATGCTGCATACGATTTCTTGCTTACAATTTTCTTCTCTCAAATGATACAACAATTATATGATTATGCAGATAAATGTGGTGGAGCTTTACCATGTCCAACATATTTCATACTAGATGAGTTTGCTAACATTGGTAAAATCCCAGATTTTGATAAAAAGATTTCTACATCAAGAAGTAGAAAAATATCATTCTCAGTTATTTTGCAGAACTTAGATCAGTTAGAAGCAGTTTATGAAAAAGCATATGAAACTATCATGGGTAACTGCGATACCCACCTTTTCTTAGGAAGTAACTCTCAAAAAACAGTTGAATACTTCTCTAAGGCATTAGGTGAGAAAACAATTTATAGAGAAAGTGAATCAGTAAACAAAGATAGAGCAGACTGGAAACAAGGAAAGAGTGTTTCAGACCAAAACATGGCAAGAGCCCTACTTACAGCTGATGAACTTCGTAGAATGGATAATGATGAATGTATTATCTATGAAAAAGGTATTAAGCCTATAAAGGCTAATAAGTATTATTACTTTAAATATAAGACAGCAAAAGAGATTGAACCATTTAAAGTAGATCATAACGCTAGAGAAGATATTGATAGAGGTGAATGGAGAAAATACAACCCATATAACCCTTATGTTGAAAATAAAAAAGAAGGTCCAACTAAACTTCAAGAACTAGATGACTTATTTGCTGATGATACCAAGAAAGAAGATAATTCAGAAGAATCAAAAAAGGAACCTTTACTAGGTTTAGAAAATGATGTTTCAGGAACTCTTCCAATGGGAGATACTTCGGCAAGTACAATAGGACAAACAAATAGTAATGAAACAGAACCAATAGATATTCAAAAAGAACTAGAAGCAAAGTTTGATGAATTGTTTGGAAGCTTAAATTCAACAGATGAATAAAAGAATAAAAGCACTAAAAAGTGCTTTTATTTTTTTGGCCAAAATCAAAAACAAATGTTTGAAAAATATTGACTTTGATAAGGTAAAATTGATATAATCTAAAACACAAATAAACCTAGGAGGTTACTATGAAATTTGTACATTTTGCAGACTTACATTTAGATACAAAATTTGATAGTTTAAATTCTATTTCTGGTTTACCAGAAAAAAGAAGGTTAGAACAAAGAAAAGTATTAAAAGAAATAATAGAATATGTAGAAATAAATAATGTAGACATTTTATTAATATCTGGTGATGTGTATGAACAAAAGTATATTAGGAAAACAAGTATAGACTATATGAATAAGTTGTTTGAAAAAATACCAGATACAAAGATATTTATAGCTCCAGGAAATCATGATCCATTTATTGCAAATTCATTTTACAACACCTTTAATTGGAACGAGAATGTCCATATTTTCAAAGATGAAGTGGAAAAGATAGAATTAGATGGAGTAAACATATATGGCTATGGATTTGGCGATTTTTATTGTAAAGAATCTGGTGTAGAGAAAATAAAAATAGATAATCCAAAAGAATTAAATATATTAATAACACATGGAAGTTTAGATGGTGGCGCTGAAGATTATAAAGAATATAATCCACTAAGTAAATCAAAACTTAAAAAAATGGGATTTGACTATATTGCATTAGGACATATTCATAAACCTTCATATAATGATGAGGAAGACCAAAGAATAGTATATCCAGGATCTCCGCTAAGCCTAGGCTTTGATGAACTTGGAAAACATGGCTTTATTTCAGGTCAAATTACAAAAGAAAGACTTAAACTAGAATTTATTGAAACTGATAAAAGAGAATTTATAGAAAAAGAAATTGATATTTCTGAATGTAATACAAATGAAGAAGTAATAGAATTAATGCAAGATACAAAATTTGACATACAGAATTTATATAAAATCATTCTTGTAGGAAGTAGATATTTTCCTTTAAATATCGAAGAAATATCAAAACTATGTGAAATAGAAAACATAGTAAAGATTAAAGATAAAACAAAAGCTGGAATAGATTATGAGGCAATTGCAAAAGAAAATTCTGTAAAAGGAATCTTTGTTAAAAGGATGTTAGAAAGGCAAAAAGAAGAGGGATTAGACAAAGATTTTGTTGAAAAAACAATTGAAATAGGGTTAGAGGTATTATAAATGATTATTAATAATCTAAAAGTAAATGGTTTTGGAAAATTAGAAAATAAGGAATATGATTTTGGAGATAAGATTAACATTGTAGAAGGAAAGAATGAGTCTCGGTAAATCTACTCTTCTAAAATTTATTTCTTCTATGTTTTATGGTGTGTCAAAAAATAAAAATGGAAAACTAATTCCAGACTTTGATAGATTCAAACCATGGAGTGAAAATGAATTTTCAGGTAGAATTAAATACACTTTAGACAATGAAAAAAAATACGAAATTTTCCGAGAATTTAGGAAAAAAACGCCATTTATTTACAACGAAAATAAAGAAGATATAACTAAAAATTATCCAATGGATAAGTCAAAAGAGAGTTTATTTTTTCAAGAGCAAACAGGAATAACCGAAGACAATTTTTTTGCAACCTGCATTTCGGAACAAGAAAATGTTAAACTAAGTAGCAATGACAAAAATCAAGTTATACAAAAATTAAGCAACTTGGTAAGTACGGGAGATGAAAATACTTCTTATAAAAAGGTTATAGATAGATTAAATAAAATGCAGCTTGAGAAAGTAGGATCTGCCAGAAGTAATGGAAGGCCAATAAATATTGCGGAAGAAGAAATAGATAGATTAGAAGCTGAAAGAAAAGAAATAGCTCAGTTTGAAGAACAAAAATACCAAGTAGAAGAAGCAAAACAAACATTAAAGACAGACTTAGAAGATAATAGAATAGTTCTAGATTTATTAAGAAGACAAAAAGTAAATTTAGAAAAGAGTGAAATAGAAGAAGAAAAACTTAAAATATTTAAGAAAAACCTAGCTCAAAATAAAGATGAACAAGATTTATTAGAAGAAAAATTAAATGATTTAGTTGAGGAAAGAAAAGGAAACTTGAAAAAAGGTAAAGTAGGCTATTATGTAGGAATTCTTCTTGCTATTGTTATATCTGTTATAGCATTTTTTATGAAAAAATATTTATTATTTGTTGGAAATATTGTACCTATAATTATTATTTGTATTCAATTTGCACTTAATAAACAAAAAACTAGAAGAATAAAGAAAAACGGAAGAAGAATACAACAGGAAAGAATAGAACTTGAAGAAAGATTAAAAAATCTAGAAAAGAATTATGAAAAACAAGAAAAAGAAATAGAAGAAAGAAAAAATGAAATTCTAGCAGTACAAAAAGAAAGAGAAAAAGAGATAGCAAAAGATTTTACAAATAAACTAGATGAAGAGATAATTACTGATATTTTATCAACAGATTATTCAAAAATTGTGGAATTTATAGACGAAAAAGAAAGAGAGCAAACAGATTTTGCAATTAATGAAAAGAAAATTGACTTAGATAATGAAAATATTGTAAATAAATTAGAAGAATTAGTGGAAATAGATGAAAAACTAGAGAACCTATATGAAACAAAAGATAATTTACTTCAATTAAACAACATGTATGAAATGGCAAAAGAAGAGATTGAAAATGCATATCAAGCAATGAAAGAAAACATAACACCAGAGTTTATTGAAGAGTTAAAACAAATACTTTCTGATGTAACTGAAGGTAAATATACTGAATGTTATATTGATTCAGAAAATAATATTTTAGTAGAAACAGAAAACGGAAAATACATACCTATAGAATTATTAAGTGTAGGAACTATAGATTTAATATACTTAGCATTAAGAATTAGTGCAGCAAAAGAAATATCAAAAGAAACAATGCCAATCATATTAGATGAAAGTTTTGCATATTATGATAATGACCGAATGGCTAGGATTTTAAGGTATTTAGAGACTTTAGACAGACAAGTTATTATATTTACATGCTCAAGCAGAGAAAAAGACATTTTAGAAAAAGAAGGAATAATATTTAATCTTATAAGCATGAACCATGCATAAAAACTAAAAAAACTTTAAAAAAATGTTGACAACTGCGGAAAAATGTTGTATCATAAACAAGCAATCGCGTTTTAAAGTGATTGTTTTTATGGGCCATTAGCTCAGGTGGTAGAGCACTTGACTTTTAATCAAGTTGTCCGCAGTTCGAGTCTGCGATGGCTCACCATAATCAAACTTCGGTTTGATTTATGGCCCCTTGGTCAAGCGGTTAAGACATCGCCCTTTCACGGCGGAGACATGGGTTCGATTCCCGTAGGGGTCACCAATGCCACTTTAGCTCAGCTGGTAGAGCAACTGACTTGTAATCAGTAGGTCGTCCGTTCGATTCGGACAAGTGGCTCCAAGATAAAAGTCAACAGTTTTGAGATAACTCTTAATTGTTGGCTTTTTTATTATATTTTTAGAAATCAAATGAAGTGGAGAATTTTTAAATGGACAAAGTAATTATAATTACCGGTGCTTCAAGAGGAATAGGAAGGGCAACTGCAAAGCTTTTAGCAGAATCTGGATATAAAGTTATCGCAGATTATAATAATTCAGAAGATAAGGCTCTTAGTCTAAAAGAAGAATTAGCTTCTCAAGGAATAGAGATAGACATATTTAAAGCAGATGTGTCAAAAAGGGAAGAGTGTAAAGCTTTAGCAGAATTTACATATAACAAATATGGAAAAATAGATGTATTAGTAAATAATGCAGGTATTTCTATATGGGGACCATTCCAAGAAGTTACTGATGAAGAATGGAAAAATATAGTAGATGTAAATCTATATTCTGTATTTGCAATGAGCCAAGAAGTTCTAAAATATATGATTAAAGCTCAATCAGGATCAATAATAAATATTTCTTCTATTTGGGCTATGGTTGGATCTTCATGTGAAGCACCATATTCAGTGACTAAAGCTGGTGTAGATGGACTTACAAAATCTTTAGCAAAAGAATTAGGGCCATCCAATATAAGGGTTAATTCAGTAGCGCCTGGAGCTATTGATACAGACATGAATTCGGATTTAACCAAAGAAGAAAGAAAAGAATTAGAAGAAGAAACACCACTTGGTAAAATTGGAAAACCAGAAGATATAGCAAAAACTATAAAATGGTTAGTAGAAGATGAGTTTACTACAGGACAAGTAATATCTCCAAATGGAGGATGGGTAATAGTATAAAAGAAAAAGCGCTTAAGAAACTTAAGCGCTTTTTTATATATTTATCTTGAAAATTTTTCTTTCGTACTTTAAAAAGATCATTTGTGATTCAAAGTCTTTAGTATTTTAAAAAAATCTCCTGTAAATTAATAATCCTTTGTTTTTCTTTAATCTTGCGTGACTATTTATTCTTCATTAGTAGTCCTTCTTTTATAGTTGCCTGAAACTAATCTTGGTAAATAAGTGATAATCTTATAGATTGTTATCCTTATTTTCTTACTTAAAAGATAAGATTTTCTTAGTTTCCTTGGAGCAGCTAAATTAAAAGAAGTATCCTGGACAGTAAGGGCAAGTTCTATATGTTCTATTGGAAATACATAGTTTTGACCATCATTGTTATCCCATTCATCCTTGTCGCTCTTCAAACAGAAACGGAAAGAATCGTTTTCTGGAAGCTCAACTTCTGCTTGGAATCCAAGTTCTGTCTTTTCCATTTTTATGTCTGAAACATTTTCCCAATTTTCACCAAAACCATAGTGTAAATAAACATCTGTAGTTTCTGGATTTTGGAATAGTTTTCCAGTGTATGAAATTTTAATTTTAGAATGCGGTGTTAACTTATCCGTATTGAAAAAGATGTTTTTGACTAATTCCATAAAACAAAATGCTCCTTATTTATATCCTACCATAATTATAGTTTTAAAAAATCATGGTTTCAATAAGTAAAGAGCAATATCACACAAATGTAAAACAAACGTAAAAAAAGTGTTATTTTTCTGGTACGTGTACTTTTCCAACAATAGTCAAATCACGTATATCATCAACTAAAATATCTCTAGTTAAAAGATTGTCAGCTTTCAACAACAATTTATTTTTTCTGAAAATTATTTTTCTTACTATAAATTTTCCATTATATCTGAATAATCCCAATTCTTTATGCTTTGGAATAGTATTAAATTCTAAAAATACAGTTGTTCCTTTTGGACATGAAGATTTCATAGTGTCTTCTTGCATTACAAAAGCTAAAGCAGCATTTGGAATTGAAGAAGGGCATTCAATCATATCATCAATATTTTGTACTAATGGAACAGTATTAAATGGAATAGTACCAATTAGTCCAAAACGAGATTGGTCTTCATCTAAAGTTTTGTCATAAGTATAAGCCATTTGTTGAAAAGGAATGTCTAATGCTTTACAAATGTCTCTTAAAGTTCCTTGACTTGGATTTCTTTCTCCTTTTTCTATATGTGTTAGATGTCCAACATTTATTCCTGTCATTTCAGACAAAGCAGTTTTAGATAGACCTCTTTTCTCCCTAACAAAAGCGATCAAATTACCTAACATACAGTTTATCAGTCCTTTCTTTTCTATATTGAATAATCTATGGAAAGTATATATTAAAAAAAATAAATTGTCTAGACAAAAGTGTTAGTCAATAAGGTTGATTAAAAAAAATCCATGTGATATTATATGATTGTTAAAGTCTAATGGAGGGTTTTATGGAAGAAAAAAGAAAACATGCAGCATCGGAAAAACCAAGACGTAGAAAAAAAGAAATACCACCATTAAATTCTAAAGAATATGTTGATTACTCAATAAGAAAGAGAAAAAAAGTTACTAAGATTGCTATATCAGTTGTAGCAGTAATAGTAGTTTTAGTGGTATTATGCACAGCTTTTGGTTTGAAAACGATGTCTAGTACGAAAATAATTAAAGGTATAAGCATAGACGGAATGGATGTTTCCGGAATGACAAAAGAAGAAGTGACAAAAATGCTAAATGAAAAAATAGAACAAAGAAACAATACTACAGTCACTTTGAAAAATGGAGAATATACTAAAGAACTTTCATATGCAGAAATAGATTTAGATGCAAAAGTAGATCAAGCAGTTGAAGAAGCTGTTAAGAAAGGTAGAAGCGGAAACATAATTCAAAACAATTTTAGAGTACTTCAAAGTAACTTTAAAAAAGAAAATATTGATTTACCAGTAAATTATAATAAAGAAACAATAGAAGAAGTTGTAAATTCAATAAATGCTGAAATACCTGGAAAAGTTGAAGATTATGCATATAGTATAGAAGATGATGAACTATATATTTCTAAAGGAAAAGACGGAATAGTAGTTGAAAAAGAAAGCTTAGAAAAAGACATAGATTCACAATTGACTGATGTGTCTACAGAAGTGAAAAAAGAGTTAAATATTCCAACAAAACAAGAAAAAGCAAAAGATATTGACTTAGATGTAATATATAGTGAAATTCATACAGAACCTAAAGATGCATATATAGTAGAAGAACCTTTCCAAGTTGTAGCTGATGTACCAGGAGTGGATTTTGCTATAACAATGGAAGAAGCAAAACAAATTATTCTACAAGA
>OCVV012858824.1_pt1 | contig 17703 bp, 26 predicted proteins | sample 1539721 | NCBI WGS metagenome assembly OCVV01 (sample SAMN02144230, study PRJEB22623) | gut metagenome | biome: sheep rumen | host: Ovis aries | place: New Zealand | reverse complement strand
TTAAGCATAAACATTATTTGACATTACTCAAACTATGAATATTTTAGATTATATATAGTTATAAATTTCATTATAAATAAAGTATTCGATATTTTGAATAATTTTTAAAAATGAAAAAATAAAAAAAGCATGCAAAATCAATCGTTTAATGATTAATTTTTAAATGAATATTGAACAGTATAAGTTTGAATTTAAAATAAATAAAAAAACAATAGAAAAATAATAAAAATAATAAGTTCGAAGAAGATTAATGGAAAAATAATAATTCAAGAATAAATCTAAACCAATTCCAAAAGTCTAAAAACAAATTCGGAATTAATTTAAAAATCAATTCAAGAATTATCGATTATTATTAATCATCACAAGAACTTGTATTTTCAATTATAAATCTACAGCTTCTCCGCCAGCTTCTTCGATTTTGAATCTGGCGTTTTCTGAGAAATCAGGAGATTTGATTACCATAGGAGCATCAAGGTTGCCTGTAGCTAAGACCTTGTTGTAACCGAGTTCGGTGACATCGATAACGATTACATCGTCTTCCTTGGTAGCAAGTCCTTTCTCAAGAAGCTCTTCAGCCTTGTCATTTAAGAATTTGAGGTTGACAGGCTCATATTTGTGGATGGTTTTCTGAGGTCTTTTGAAACCATGCTTACCGAAGTAGTTCTTGTTTTCGATAACAGTAGTGGTCCAGTGGTGCTTGCCAGCTCCAGCTTTACCTTTACCACCCTTATTACCAGCACCTCGGCGTTTCTTAAGAGATCCTCCACCGTTGGTTCTGTTACCTCTTTGTTTTAATATTTTCTTAGATTTTCTTTTCATGATAACCCCTCTTAAGCCATTCTTTTTGCAAGATCATTAATAGCTTCTCCTCTGTAACCGAGGGAGCCGCCTTCCTTGACAGAGTTTCTGATTCCCTTGTATCCTTTTCTAGGAGGGTGGAGACGGAATAAAGGTTTCATATTAATGTCCTGTAATTTAACTTCACTGTTGACTAATGCTTCAGCCAGCTCTTCAAAGCTCTTGTAATCTGTGTTTTCAGATAAGTATTCTTCAGTTACTTTAGCTCCGCCGACTAATCTGCCTCTCTTTTCAAGCAGTTCAGCAACAGTTTCGACATTGACTTCACCCCAAGTGATGTAGTCCTTTGCCTTTTGAAGCATTCCTTCATAGCTTGGGTTTTCTTCTACAAGTACAGCATGACTGATTCTGTTGAGTCTTAACATTTCTAAAGTACTAGCAATGCCTGAAAGAACACCAGTAGTACCTCTAATTCTAATAACCAAATACATGATACCACCGCTTATTGGATTACTCCCATATTTTTAAGGTCTTGTTCGGAAGCTTTTACTCTGCTTGATTCTTTTAAAGCTTCAAAGACTGCATTTGCAAAGTTTACTGTGGTCTGGGTCTGACCGCTTGCCTGGGACCATACATCCTTGATTCCTGCAAGGGAGAGAATGGTTTTACCGACATCACCAATAGCAAGGCCTACTCCAGCAGGAGCTGGTCTTAAAGTGACTTTTACACTGCTTGCTTTTCCAGTTACCTTGAATGGAACTGTGTGCTGTCTTCCACATACGCAACCCCAGTCACCGCAACCTCTTCTTACTTTGATAATGTTGTATTTAGCATTATCAACAGCTTTTCTGATTGCAGGACCTACTTCTCTTGCTTTGCCTTGGCCTAAACCAACGTAACCGTTCTTGTTACCTACAGCAACGATTACTCTGAAGTTTACTTTTCTACCAGACTTGTGCATTCTCTGAACCAGGTTCACATCCATTACTTCCTCTTCTAAATCAGGAAGTAAAGCATCTACAATTTCTAATTCCATAATAGGGAGACCTTTTTGAAAGATTTCATCGATATCAGTGATGGTTCCTTCTTTAACTTGTTGACCTAATTTGGTAGTAGGTTCCCAATCATCAATATTAAAAGCCATAATTATACCTCAGCCTCGTCAATTTTATTTTTAATTTCTTCAAAGTGTTCAGGTAAATCAGCAGGGTTGAGACCTTTTGCAAAGTATTGGGAGAATTTAGCTTTAAGTTCATCTTCATCTAAGCTTTCTGCATATTCTGCAATGTGTTCTCCGTTGATCCTATCTTCGCTAGGTATAATAGATTCACCGTATGGAACATTTAAACCAGCATCAGCAGCACCTTTAACAGCTGCAAATACTTTAGCTCCTTTAATAGGAGATTTTAATCCGATGTCTGCAACAGCGTAGTCTACGCCAGCCGCTACAGCTTTTTTACCGCAAAGGTAAGCAGTCAGGTAAACAGCACTAGTGTTCTTGTTTCCTGCTTTCCAACCTAATTTGTTAAGTTCTTTGCTGTGTGCGGATGCTACTGTGACATCTCCGTCTTTTGCAACATTGATTACTTGAACGATAACATTAGCATTGGATACGCGAACAACTAATCTAGCCTTGTCCACATCTACTAATTTCATTCTGGTAGCATAATTGGTTTTTCCTTCTCTTCTTCTTCTGAATGCTACTTTGTATTTTGATCCGTGTGCCAAACTAATTCCTCCTATTTAAGTAACTCGTGGTCTCTGGCGTAGTTTTTCATGTAAGACTTGCTTCTGAATGCTCCACCTTTTGCCATCTTATATAATTTACGGTAGGTAGTAGGATCAATTTCACCAGCATCTCTCATTTCTCTAAGATCGGTTCTTAAAGCCCTGATGGTTTTCATCCAAACTTGCTTCTTAGGTGTACGAGCTTTTTTAGCCCCTTTAATACTACCTCTTCCTTTACGTCTTCCTTTTGCTTTTTGTGCTTTTATTTTCTTAGATCTGTAGCTACTAATACCAGTTTTTGGTCTGGCTTTAATTATGCCCTGATCTATAAGTTGTTTAACGCTTTCTCTTGTGATAGCTCTGGAAACTTCTTCAGCTTCATTAGGGTCTATCCAGACACGGTTTTCTCCAACTTTAAGAATACTAGCAGCTAATCTTCTTTGTGTAGTAAGATTCATTAATAATCCTCCGTTATTAGCTGATAAACTTGAATAAACATTTCTCAAGTTTCCCTTTAATTTATCAATATAAATTAAATCCCATTTGTTTTAATTTAATTGCATGGCTTTTGATTAAGAAAATGGATTCCATATTCATATGGAATTATATTCTTGGATGCTTACCAAATAACTCCACGTAATGAATATTCTATTGATTTTACTAGTGTGCCCAATCAACCTGCCTTCGCAAGCCGATTTTATAACTTAAATTTAAATTTGATTTGGTTTTTTGATTTTTCCATACATTTTTTGATATTTCAAATCGATTTAAGTTATGAATCAAAATATTATATAAGTTGTGATACAAGGTTAAAGACGCTTTTCCATAACCCCATACCAACTTTATATAACGCCCGTAAGTTTCTTAAAGTAAGCCTTCATAATTCATAAGTCTAATTAAATTGTTTATAACAAATTTTCTTGAAAAAATTTCTTGTTTAATCATCTAAATTTAGAAAACATCGTTTTCTTATTTTTATATTTTTAATATTTTAATCAACTATTCATATAAAACAGTTTTAAGATTTTAATCAACTATTTTAAATGATAATAGCCAATGATCATAAAATTTAAATATTTGCATTTAAAACTTTAATGCCTAATTCGGATGCCTTGTCAAGCATCAATTGTTTTTTCCTTTTACCAATGGAAGCACTGATTCTTGCAGCATCTGCTGCTGGGTCTAAAGCTTCCAGTTCTTTCATATTGCAAACAAGAACATCATTGAAACCAGATGGATGAAGTCCTCTTGTTGCCCTTGGAGTACGTCTTCCGATGGAAGGCATTTTAGGCTTACCAGACTGGTATCTTCTCATCTTACTGGTGTCACCTCTTGGGCGTCTCCATTTGGTACCTAATTTTTTGTAAGTAGCATATTCCTGTCTTTTAAAATCTTTACTCATACTATCACCAAATATAACTATTTATTCCTTGCTAACTAAATAGATACCATCCTGGAAAACCCTAGGGTCTTTTCCTCTGATTTTGGTAGCCTGTTCCAAGTTAGCCATGGTTTGTCCGACATCTTCCTTGTTAACACCAGTAATAGTAACTTCATCGCCTTTGACGGAAACTTTAGCGTCACCTACGATTTTGGAAGTTCTAGGATGTCTTTCTCCAATAAAGTTCTCGATTGTAACTACATCTCCTTGAGCTTTAACAGTCATTGGAAAGTGAGCGAATACGATTTTCATATGATAAGTGAAACCTTCAGTTACTCCAATGATCATGTTTGTGATGTGAGCCTTGGTGGTTCCAATCATTGACTTGTCTTTCTTCTTTGGGAAAGCTGTTTCAAGAACAACTGTATTGTCTTCCTTTGTAATAGTTACATTAGGGTATGTGAATTTTCTGGAAATCTCGCCGTTTGGGCCTTTTACAGAAACTTCATCGTCAATTATAACTTCAACGCCTTCAGGGATTTCAATTTCTTCCCTTATAGCTGCAGCTAATACCATATTTAATCACCTAATACATGTAAGCCAGCAGTCTTCCGCCGATACCTCTTTCTTTAGCTTCCCTGTGGGTCATGATTCCTTCAGGAGTGGTTACGATAAGGATACCGAAATTCTTTGCCGGCAAATATCTTTTTTCAAATTTCTCGAATTCATCTTTTTTTACAGCATGACGAGGCTTGATTACACCACATTGGTTGATGTTACCTTCCAATTCAACTTCGAATTTTCCAGCCTTGTTGTCATCTATAAATTCAAATTCACCTATATAATTCTCTTTTTGCATGGTGCTTAAAACACGTCCAATCAATTTGGATGCTGGAGAAATAGTACAGTGGCCGTTTACTTGGCGCTCATTATTTCTAATATTTGTTAAAGCATCAGCAAGAGGATCCATAAGAGTCATAATAGTCACCTTTTAATTGTATTTTTTAAATCCTATTTTAGGAGCAATTTCTCTAAAACATTGTCTGCATAAGTTGAGTCCGTATCTGCTGATTACAGCAGAGTGATCTCCACAACGACTACATTTTTTTGCTGCTTTTCCGTATTTTCTTGGCAACATAATCACCTTTTAATAATATTAATCTATTCCTCATCTGAAATAGTTACATTGAAGTTTTCTTCCATGAATTTCATAGTTTCTTCAGGAGTGATTCTGTGTCTTTTTGGAATAGTTTTCTGTTGAATCTTTCTTCTTTTTATCCTGTAACCCGGTTTTTCAAAGGTTATGGATAAGTTCATACCAAAAATACCAATATCAGGGTCGTATCTCATACCTGGAATATCGATATGTTCTCTAATACCAAAAGAAACATTACCTTGCGCATCGAACTGACCAGGTCTTAATCTGTTGTTGATACCATCTAAAACCATTTCAATAGCCTTTACAGCTTTTTCGCCACGAAGAGTGACTTTGCATGCAATTGGCTGTTTCTTTCTGATACCCCATTCAGGGTTTGTTACTTTTGAAAAGGTTCTAACAGGGGTTTGACCGGTCATTTGTTCTAAAAGAGTCATAGCTCTTGCAAGTCTTTCACCAGCTTCTCCAACTCCAATGTTGATGGTTGCCTTGGCGATTTTGACTTCATTCATTGGGTTCATTGATTAACCTCCAATAAGTCGATTACAGGTTCATCGCGACCAATAACGAATGCATAATCTTTCAAAGTCAAGAATGTATCATTATTAGCTTTTTCAATTAATACTGTGTTAGGTTTTGAAGATTCGTCTACTATGATTTCCTGGATCTTTCCGATTTCACCAGTGTGCTTACCGCCTGTTACAAGAATTGTTGCACCTTCTTCAAATTTGTAGGTGTCTTTGATTTCCTGTTCAGGAATGGATAAGGAAATTACATCATAAGTTGAGTATTCATCTTCGTCAACTAAAACATTTCTTCCATCGTGAAGGTGTAATTGGGTTTTTCCACCTTTGACTTGGGATTTGTTAATGATTTTAGCTAATTTGTACTCTGCATCTTCTGCTGAGACAGGGTGTAAGGTTAATCTTCCTTTAGTATCTAAAAGGATTCTGTAGTTTTCTTCGATTCTTGGAATGGATAAAATATCCATGAAGCCTACAGGGAATTTGTAATCTTTTTTAGCTCTTCCATCCACCAGGAGGTTTCCTGTATTGATAAGTCTCTTACTTTCTCTTGCATTGTCTGCAACACCAAGGATATCTCTTACAATAACGAGTAAGGATAATGAATCCTTGATTGAGTGGGTACCTGGAGCAGGTTTTACAGTCCAAGTGTTTTCTTTTGGATGGATAGGCCAAGATTTAGGTGCTTTGTATCTTTTAAGATGCTTTCTAGATCCCATTTTTGCCATATTATTCCTCCGCTTTTAATCTTCTTTCATCTTTTAAATCAGCTTCAATAATCATCAAGTTGGATGGGTGAATAGGAAGTGATACAGCAGTTCCATCAGGCTTGCTTAAAGTAACTCCTTCAACAGTTACCTTGTATCTTTTTGCATCGATGGATTCGACTTTTCCTTCTTGTCCTTTGAAATCTCCACGTACAACTTGAACTTTGTCTCCTACTTTAATCGGCAAGGATCTCTTGCCAATGTCAGCTCTGATGTCTTTACTTACATTAGCGCTCATGATTTTGCGGCGAATGTGTAAAGGAGCAGTGTAGAGAGCTTTTCTTTGTTTTCTTGGTTGTATTGACATCATATCACCATAATCAATTTATACTAAAATGCTTGCCGCACTACCTACGCTAGGCCATTTGTCAGCTGCCTCTTTGGCAACAGGTCCTCTGATTTCAGAACCTCTTAAAAGACCTTCAGGGGTAATGATAACCGCTGCATTATCTTCGAATTTAACACGAAGACCGTCAGCACGTCTGTATTCTTTTTTCTGTCTTACAACAACTGCATTAACGACTTCTCTTCTCATATCAGCAGTACCTTTCTTAACTGAAGCAACAATCAAGTCGCCGACTCCAGCTACATCAAGTCGTCTGCGTACACCTTTGTACCCTTTTACAGAAATGATTTCAATCTCACGGGCACCGGTGTTGTCTACACATTGAAGACGAGCGCCAATAGGCAAGGCTTTTGTAATGCTTGAAGTACTAGGTTTCATCTTATTCATCTCCTTTGACTTCAACTAAAACAAAATGTTTTGTCTTACTTAATGGTCTGCATTCTGCGATTTTTACAGAATCTCCAACTTCAACGTCAATACAATCAGGTTTGTGAACGTTAATTCTTGATCTTCTTTTTTCGTATCTTTCATATTTTCTAATGAATTTGTAGAAACTGCGTTCTACGGTAATAGTCCTTTCTGCTTTGTTAGTGGTTACAATTCCTTCAAGGACTTGTCCTCTAACAGATAAATTACCATGGAAAGGGCAGTTAGGATCATCACATGTATTTTCTGGTTCCTTAACATTAAGGCCAATCATATTATCACCATTAAAATTTTTTATATCTCTTTTTTATCCTATCTTCAGGACGATTCAATAATATCTTTCCATCGATTTCAACAATGGTTCCATCGGGAACCTTGAACTCGAATATTGAAACATCTTTTGGAATCAATTTCAGAGCACTCTTTGAAACATCATTCATGACTTTTCGAGTACACTCAGAACTTAAATTGGAACTTTCTTGAATTGTAGCATTCTTACCAGGTTCTGCTTTTATATTTTCACATATTTTCCTGGGTTCGGCTTCAATTAAGAAAGTCTTCTTGGTCTCATCGACAACTGTTCCTCTGATTCCTATGAGGGAAGCATTGGAGCTGTCAACCACTTTAAGTTCCAAACCAATCAATTCATGATAGAATATATTATTTGAGCTTATCATTCTAAGCCTCAATATGTGAATTAATAATTAACTTATGATTGCGACTTTAAAAAATAATGCCGCAAAATGGAATTAGATAAAAAACATCCGCTTGATATTTTATTATACATTCATTGTGTCAATGAAAAGCATTATAATAAAACGGAGTTCAAGCTTAATTTCGTCTTCGTTTTTTATTGTATTTCTTGTCGGAATCACGAATTTCAATAGTATCGGAAGAGAATCCCATATCGGATAAAACCTTCTTGACCTTGACCTTATGATCGCCTTGAAGTTCTATCTGACCCTTCTTGGCGGTACCTCCACAGGCACATTTAGCCTTAAGTGTCTTGGTAAGGTCTTTGATGTCTATATCATGTTCGTCTATTCCTTCGACAATTGTCATAAGTTTTCCAAATCTTCTTCTTACTGTATATACTTTTACAGTTTGAACTTCTCTTGCGATTTCCTCGCAAACACAAAGTTCTTCAGGAAGACCACATACTTCACAGATTTTTGACATTTAATTCTCCTTCTGTTTTTGGTTCATAATTGTAAGAACACGAGCAATAGTCCTTTTAAGTTCTCTTGTTTTACCAGGATTCTCATTAATACCTGCAGCAGCACTTTTGGAAATGTTTTTAGCTAATTCAGCTCTGAGTTCCACCAATTTTTCCTCAATGTCCTCGATTTCCATTTCCCAAATTTCTTTACTTCTTAAAATCGCCATTATTCATCACCAGTATCTGCTTCAAGTTCTTCTAAATCTTCTTCAAGCTCTTCGAGTTCTTCTAAATCCTCATCAAGCTCTTCAATTGATTCTTCTACTTCTTCCTCTTCTTCAACAACTTCGATTGGCTCTTCGTCGAGAACAGGAGCAAGAATTTCTACTTTATCCGGCAATACTGCTTCAGGAGGCATGATTCTAACATAAATACCTAAAACACCAGGTTTTAAAGGTGCTATTGCAAAACCTTCTTGAACGAATCTGCTTGCTGGTTCACCACATTTCTTGATGTATCCTTCATCGAATTTGGCAACAGCGGATCTTGCACCTCTGATTTTACCGGAAATGGTAATTTCCACACCTTGAGCGCCTGCTGCCATGATTCTGCGAATGTTGGAGTAAGCGACTCTTCTGAAGTGCATACCTCTTTGAAGGTTGTTTGCGATTTTAGAAGCCATGATTCTAGCATTGAGCTCAGGAACATCAACCTGTTTTACTTCAACTTGAGGGTTGTCAAGGTTGAAGAGTGTTTTAAGTTGCTGGGTAATTGATCTGACGGTTTTTCCGCCTCTACCGATTACCATACCAGGTCTTTCAGCATAAACGGTTACCATGGTTCCTAAAGGAGTTACTTGGATATCCATTCCACCGTATCCTGCTCTTTCGAGTTCCTTTTCTAAGTACTCGTCAATTTGGTTTCTTCTGAGACCTTCTGTAACGAAATTTTTCTCTATCATTATTTAAGCCTCCACTAAAACTATTTGAATATGGGTAGTTGGTGTGTTGAATGGAGTTACTCTACCAAATGCTCTTGGTCTAGCTCCTCTAATGACCATTCCCTTGTGAGATGAAATATGCTCAATCTTTAAGTTCTCTACATCCATGCCTTTGTATTCAGCATTTGCTTCAGCATTTTCTAAAACTTTTAAAATAGCTTTGGATGCTTTAACTGGGTATCTACCAGCTGCCCATCCTTTCATTCCTTTTCTGTGACCTACGCCACGGTTGTGTCTTTTGAAAGGAACAGCCTTTTTCATTTCAATAACATCATTCAAGTATGCTTTTGCTTTGGAAACTTCCATTCCTCTAATAGCACTACAAATTTCTACTGAATGTTTAGGAGAAATTTTTAAGGAACTAGCTTTTGCACGAGCGACTTTTGATTCGTCTACTTCTTTATTATCATATGCATATTTTTTGCCTGCCATAATTTAATCTCCTTATTTAAGTGGAACGAACATAGATGATCTGGTAGCTCCCATACCTGGGTCACCGTGTTGAACTCTCTTTCTGGTTGGTGCGAATTCACCGAAGAATCCTCCGAGCATTTCAGGAGTGAAAGTCACTTCAACGAATTCCTTACCATTGTAGATTCCGAAGGTTTTTCCAACCATTTCAGGAATAACCACCATATCTCTGCAGTGAGTTCTTACTACTACTGGTTTTCCACCTTTCTTTTCTTCCTTGTATAATTTTCTCATTTTATCCAGCACAGCCTGTTGTCTAGGCAGGAAGCCTCTCTTCAAGGATCTTCTTTGTCTTGCTGGTAAAAGTTCAATAAACTCTTCTAAGGACATATCTTGTAATTCCTCAAGAGTGTAACCTCTATATTTAAATATTTTTCTAGCCAATGACACATCTCCTTAAATCTATCGTCTTTTTCCTGTACGTTTAGCTGCAATTGAACCAACTTTTCTTCCAGGTGGTGCATTTCTTGAAATAGTAGTAGGACGACCTGGGTGTTGTCTGTTACCTCCACCGTGTGGGTGGTCTATTGCGTTCATTGCTACTCCTCTAACGGTCATAGATTTCTTACCTTTAGCTTTGAGAGCGTGCCATCTGACACCTGCTTTAAGGAATGGTTTTTCTCTGCGTCCTCCACCAGCTACAACACCGATACTTGCACGGCATTGAGGGTTGAAGGATTTGAGTTCACCGGATGGCAATTCCACTACAGCCTGAGTTGCATCATGAGTGATTAAAGAAGCATAAGTTCCGGAAGACCTTACAAAGCGACCTCCGTCTCCTGGCCTGTTTTCAATATCGTAAATTGGAGTTCCTTCAGGAATCTCTGCAAGAGGCAGGGTGTTACCGAAGCTGATAGGTGCTGAAACACCACATTCGATTTCATCATCGATATGAATGCTTTCAGGAGCTAAAATGTGTCTTTTTTCACCGTTTTCAAATTTAACGAGTGCAATAGGAGCTGTTCTACCAGGGTCGTGAATAATATCCACAACTTTACCTTTGATGCTTCCTTCTTTTTCAAGGTCATCGTAAGCCCTGTATTGGATCTTATCTTTGAATCTGTGAGAAGCTACTCTATAAGCAGGAGTTCCTCTTCCTCTACGTTGGTGTATTAATCGTTTTCCCATAATCAAGCCTCCTTAGAATACTCCCATTTTAACAGCTACGTCTTCTGCTTTTCCGTCTTCAACGAGTTTAATGTAAGCTAATTTTACACCTTTTGGAGTGATGTGAGTGTTTACTCTTACAACATCCTCTTCAAAGCGTGTTTCAAAAGCTTTTTTGATTTGAGCCTTGGATGCTTTTCTGTTTACAACAAAAGCAAGCTCATTATTATTATCAATTAAATTCATTGTTTTTTCTGTAACATGAGGTTTTACTAAAATTGAATATTGATCCATATTATCCACCTTCTTATCTAATAAATTCAAGAGAATCTATTGGAATAATCCTCCGATTTTTTCAATAGCGGACTTAGTAAAAATAGTTAATCTACCTGCATGGGTACCTGGTGCCAGTAATTCAGCATTCAAGTTTTCGACAGCTACGATTTCAACACCAGCATGGTTTCTTGCACCTAAGCTAATGCCTTTGTCTTCGCCGACTACAACTAAAGGTCCTTTGCCGGATTTGTATTTACGTCCTCTTGTTTTTCCTCTGCCTGCTCTTATCTTCTTGCTTTCCTTGGCTTTTACAACATCATCGTAAACACCTAATGCCTTGAAGATTTCACGGGTTTCACTGGTTTTTCTTACAGATTCCAGTTCATCTTCAACAATGATAGGAACTTGTTCGAGACCTTCAATGCGGTGACCTCTTCCTGCTACAAGCTCTTCATTAGTAGTAGCTGCAACAGCGGATCTGATTGCGAATCTTCTTTCTTTTGTGTTTACTTTTTCGTGATGGTTTTTAGCTGCTCTTACAGGGTGAGCTCTTCTACCGCCTTTTGCTTGAGGAACGAATGCTGCTCTTGCACCGTTTTTTATTCTAGGTACTCCAGCTACACCTCTACCGGTTCCCCATCCTTTTGCAGTGGTTCTTTTACCTGCTTCAGGGTCGTTACCCCATGGTTGAATTCTTGCAGATTGTGCGGAAAGTACAGCTCTTTTAATAAGATCAGGTCTGTATTCTTCATTAAAAATTGCAGGAAGTTCAATTTCTTCTTTTACTTCCCCGGTAATTGAATAAACGTTAACTTTCATTTTCTAACCCTCTTATACTCCTTGTTTAGAACTGGTACTTATGTAATTGATTTGAGGAGCTGCTGCGTCATCAGCCTTCTTAGGTCTGATAGCCTGTCTGAGAATGACTAATCTTTTTGTAGGACCTGGGAGGGAGCCTTTTACTAATACATAATCGTTTTTAACGAGACCGTATTTGATGAATCCTCCATCAGGGTTGACTAGATCTACTTCAGATGCGTCTCCAATCTTCAAGACTTTCTTGTTGAATTCAGTTCTCTTATGGTAACCCATTTGACCTGCTTGAGCTACGGTCCACATGGTTCTTTCAGGAGACCATGGACCAATGGAACCTACGTGTCTTCCTTTACCGCTTCTAGCAGCCTTACCATATTGGATTCTAATGTTCCATCTTTTAATTACACCTTGGAATCCTTTTCCTTTGGTAGTTGCAATAGCATCTACATATTGACCTTCGTTCAAGATGTCGCTAGCTCTTACTTCCTTACCTAATAATTCGAGTGCGGTGTTTAATTTTTCTTCAACGGAAGATCCGCCGATAGCAACTTCGAAGATTTCAGGTTTCTTTTTAGGAACACTAGCTAATTTAGGATTAGTGTGTACTACTACTTTGATTTCTTCAGTTTTCTCTAAAGCATCTTGTATTTTTGCAATAGCTTCGGATTGGTCGTAATCTTTAGGAAGAGTGATCTTCCTGGAAAGTTCTTCATCCAAATTATCTGCAATAACCTCGGTGATAGCTTTAAGTCCATGATTTGTTTTTTCGTATGATCTTATACCCATTATTACAATAGGTGGTACTTCCAAAACAGTTACAGGAGTGAAAACTTCCATTCCGCTGGTTGGAGAATTCTTATCATTGTCTACAACCATAGCATGAGTCATTCCGACCTTGTAGCCAGCAAGACCCAATAGTTTTGGTTCTTCATTACTTGGCCAAGACTTGATTCTTGGAGTTTCTCTAGCCACTCTCTTACGAGGACTGAAAGCCACAGAACCCTTTCTTGGTTGGTGATGTCTTACCATTCTTTACCTCCGTTTTATTATTTTTTCCGTAAGTTAATTAGTCTAAATTGATTGGTTTAATTTTTTTTAATTAACAAACAACATCTTTATTTCAACAAACATCTTAGTTTATTGAATATTATTTTAAGCCAAAAGGCTTTGAAGTCTTTAAAAGACCAATGCTTTAAGATTATTCTTAAAACATGCATTATCAAATTAAATAAGAATTATCTAAAGATAATCATTATCAGTTAATTGATAACAAAAATAAATAGCTTCAAGCTTTTGGAGTGTCTAATTCCAGCTGTTTTAAAAATCTTACAGCAAACTGTCTAGTTTAAGATAGCGCTAGCTAGGATAAGCTCCAAACTCAAATTTTAAAAGAAAAATTAAGTTAAACATAGAGCAAGCTAACTAGTCATATACTAGCAGACCGCCGTTTTATCTTGAAAACCATATGATCAAAGCATCTGAAATCATATCAATCAAGAATATCTAATCAAACAGCAAATAAGCTAATAAAGCTAGATAAACATGAAAAAACAAGCTCAACTTGTTTTATTCTTCTACTTCTCAAGGATTGATTCTCTAAATTTCTTATAATGTCTAGTTATAAGTTATTACCTCATATGTCCAGTACAAGGCAAATCCTTGAAGCTAAAGCTAAACATAGCTAAAGCCAAATCTATATCTCATATGCATTTATAAAATGTATTTTTATAATTACGAATGTCGCCTCGTAAAAGCGTTGCGTTTATTGCCACGCAAAGCAAGTTAATAATGAACTATTAACATTAATTGAAGTGTCTATGTGAAAACTTAAAGTATGTTGAAAATAGCCAGGGTTGAAATAACCGCTTCTTCAGTCCTCACTGTTGCAGTTCCCTGATTAGGAATCGTATTGACTTTCACTAAATCCCAGGAACTCTCCAGATTCTCACCAATTGATGAGTATGGACCTCCGAATACAATAGCAATACTTCTTGAGTTTTCTACTTTAGATTTCAATTCATTAAAAATAGAATCTATTGTATCTGCGTACTTGGTTGTTTCTACGACCAAGTCGGGATTAACTAATTTTAAGCTATTTTTAAGACCTTTATTTGTAGATAATGTCTTAAATCCCCAGTAAATGTCATCTGGTTCATCAGGTGTGACTATTACCTCTTTTTTTGACAGCTTTTCAATCTTGAAAGAGAAAATTTTCTTGACTGTAAGCTGTTCCTTGCAAAATGCCAGCTGATCGATGCCTATGTCAACATAGGTACCTTTCTTGTTCCTCTTGACGGTGAATCCCTTTCTGTACTCGCCCATTTTAGGCTCGCTGCTTGAAGGGTGGTGGGGTGTTCTCAAAGGAGGCAGTATTCCAACGTGTCTCAATTCTGATTTGATTGGAATTGCTTCTTTTCTAAGATATTGAGGAGTGTCCATGTAAGAAAGAACTTCTGCAATGAAATCTCCGTCTCCCTCTTTCTTCTCGTCCTGAACAGTCAGGTCTTTGTAAACCACTACGTCATCCACTTCGAAAACAGCTAAAGCTCTGCCAAGAACTCCTATTTTGGAGGTTCTCAACTTGAGATCCTTTGTTTCCGCTAAAAATGAGTCAGGTATAAAGACTGACAATCTAGTATTTTGCTTCATAATCTTACTTCCAATCTATACGCAATATTACGATCAACCGCTTATTCTCTAAACGGTCAAGCAAAAAATACTATATTCTCCACTGATAAAAATTACCAGCTATTGAATTAATACCTTTTTAAAAAAATATAAAAAATAATTAAATACATTCAAAATTATTATTTCCATTGATTGATTAAAATGCGATTAGAATGCTAAAAAAGTTTATAGCCATAGCTAACACATCATAACAATTGAAAAAAAATGACCTTAACATCAGACAAATGTTAAAAATCACAATATGAAAAATAATAAAAAATTTAAAAATTTCTTATAAATTACATAATATAGACATATAGATTAATAGTATTTAAGTTCGTTATTATATATAAAGCTTATGCTTTTTTCAGTACAAAAATAAGAATGAAAAAGACTCTCAAGATTTCCCAGATGCTTTTTTTAGAAATTTTTTAAAATCTGAGAAATGAAAGCAAAAAATATATAAATATTTTTTAATTTGGATTGGAAAATTTCAGAAAATATTTTTAATTTTTAATTGTGGAATTTCAGAAAAAAATAATAATAAATAATTATATTATATATTATATTTTACTACTATATAATTTTTTATGGAAAATAACTTCTTGAAATCTGAAAAATAACTTCTTGAAGTCTAGAAAAATCAAATATTATTATTAAGTTGAAAATCTGGACAGACTGTTTTTAATCAAAAATTAATATTTCTCTGCTCTGAGAACAACAACCTTGACATCACGAGAGTCCTTTGTGTGGAAGTCATATATTCTTGGTATCGGAAAATTGTAGACCAGTTTGTGGGTGACCTCGGCTCCAAGCTCTCTGTAGAAGTCTATAACAAACTCTTCAGTGCTTGCCATATGGAATGAATAACTGACATCCGCACTATTTACTGCAAATTCCATGAATTTCCTGTCTGCATGCTTTTTAGACTTTTCCTGCGAACCGAAAGGAGGATTCTGGATTACAGTATCAAATTCAATATTATTAAGGGTTTTTGAACCATTTGCATTTAAAAGCTCATGGATATCATCAAATTCATCAATATCTCCAACTGCAAAATCCAAATTATCTATGAGCAGATCATTTTGTGTTTTCCGTGCCATTTCAATAGATTCCCCATCAACATCAACACCCATGGAGAAATTGGAATTCATCAAGGAGGATCCTATAGCCAATATTCCGCATCCGCATCCAATGTCCAGGACATTTCTTCCCCCTATGTCTCCCAGAGAGCCTGCATTCCACAACAAGTCAGCAGCTATCGGAGCGGGGGTTGAATACTGCTCCAGCTCAACCTTTGGATTAGGATGCCTTGGAACCTTCTCCAAAGCCATTTCGAGATGTTTCTTTTTTGATATCTTCATAGAACCACAATTTCACTATAATAATATCTGAATTAACTAATAAAAAAACGTCGTATAAAATATAATAATATAATTCAATATAACAAGATTTAATATAAACTTTTATACATATATAGTATTATACTAATTGATTGATATTAAATTTTATTTTGCAATCAAATCATAAAGTATCAAAACAACTGACCTATTTGGATAAATTTACCAAATATAAATAATATTATATTCATTATTATAATATAATAAATTCCGAATAAATTAAAAGAGGCATTTAAATGTTTGAAAAAGTACTTATTGCAAATAGAGGAGAAATAGCCATACGTATCATGCGTGCTTGTCGTGAGCTTGACATGAAAAGCGTGGCTGTCTATTCAGATGCAGATAAAACTTCTCTTTACACTAATTATGCAGATGAAAAAGTTCCGCTTGGAAACCCTTCTCCAAAACAATCTTATTTAAACATTGAAAAAATAATCGATGCTGCTATCGAAACAGGAGCAGATGCTATCCACCCAGGTTATGGATTCCTAGCTGAAAACCCTGAACTGGGCATTCAATGTGAGAAAAACGGAATGAAGCTTATCGGCCCTAGCGGAAATGCGATACTGAAAATGGGGGATAAGATCACCTCCAAACAGATTATGAAAAAGGCAGGAGTTCCTGTCATCGAAGGTACAAAAGACGGAATTGAAAAAATCGATGAAGCCATCAAAGTGGCTGATAAAATCGGATATCCTGTTATTGTAAAAGCTTCCGCTGGTGGTGGAGGAATAGGAATGCGTGCGGTCTACAGTGAAGACGAGCTTGTGCGTGCAATCGAATCAGTTCAGTCATTAGCTGCAACCAATTTCGGAGACTCTACAGTATTTATTGAGAAATACCTTGAAAAACCAAGACATATCGAATTTCAGGTTCTTGGAGATGAACATGGGAACACAATCCACGTGGGAGACCGTGAATGTTCCATTCAAAGAAGACACCAAAAACTCCTCGAAGAGGCTCCATCCCCTATCATGACAGATGAGCTGCGTGAGAGAATGGGGGAAAGCGCTGTCAAGGCGGCAGAATCAATCGACTACAACAGCGCAGGTACCATAGAGTTCCTTTATGAAAACGGAGAATACTACTTCCTTGAAATGAACACCCGTATTCAAGTCGAGCACCCGATTACTGAAATCGTAACCAATACAGACCTTGTAAAAGAACAGATTCTGATTGCAGCAGGAGAGGAACTGCAATATGCTCAAGAGGACATAAACATCAACGGACATGCAATCGAATGCCGTATCAATGCTGAAGACCCATTGAACGACTTTGCTCCAAACCCTGGAAAAATCACAGGTTACAGATCACCTGGAGGACCTGGAGTACGTCTGGACAGTGGAGTATACATGAATTATACCATTCCAACATTCTATGACTCCATGATTTCCAAATTGATTGTAAGCGGACGAACAAGAGAGGATGCAATTTCAAGAATGAGAAGGGCATTAAGCGAATATATCATTCTAGGTGTGAAAACTACTATCCCATTCCATAAGGCTATTTTAAGAAATGAGGCATTTATCAATGGAGATCTGCACACCCACTTCGTAGATGAGCATAAAACCGGTATCAACCAGGAAATGGAAAATGTGATTGAAGAAGATTTGGAAACAGTAAATCGTATGAAATCCACTTTCATGCCTGGAAAGAAGGTAGCTGCCATTTCAACAGCTGT
>OCVV011340242.1_pt1 | contig 17706 bp, 26 predicted proteins | sample 1539721 | NCBI WGS metagenome assembly OCVV01 (sample SAMN02144230, study PRJEB22623) | gut metagenome | biome: sheep rumen | host: Ovis aries | place: New Zealand | reverse complement strand
ACAGTATGATTTCTGCTCATACAGCAGATTCCGTTTATACAGAAGTTCTAATGCTTGTGCAGATTGTTTGAATCATTCACACAAATTTCCAACTCTCTTGAGTTTCGTAATCACCTGTTTAATATAGATATGGATACAGCGGCGCCGGCAGCGCATTTTTATATATTTCCGCCAGTTCTTCCGGCCCCACCTTATATTTTCCGAGTATCCATTCGCAGGTAATCGCCACTGTTCCAAAGCAATAGATCCTGACATACATTTCCGTTCTCAGATCGAGTTTCTCTTTTCCCGGCGCTTTCTGAACATATCTTTTTCAGTGCGTCAAAATTGATCTCCGTCATATAGCAGACAAAGGAATCATGGCCTTTGGTATGAAGCAATAGATTTGCCAGATAATCCTGTTCTTTTTCAAAATGCTTCGCACCGGCGATCAGCGATTGTTCCCAGGTGTTGCCGTTGATTCCTATCTCACTCATTATATTAGCGACGTTTCGGGTGTAATCCCACGCGATAAGATCATATTTATCCTTAAACTGACGGTAAAAAGTCGCGGTAGAATAACCGCAGTTGTCTGTGATCTCCTTGATTGTGATCCTGTCTATACTTTTGTTTTCCGCAAGTTCACGGAATGACTCCGTAAGTATTTCTTTTGCTGTTTTTCTTTTCATTATTCTGTTAATCTGTAATAATTGGGCTCTGCCGTCTTTTTTATTCTATGATCCTGACAGCCGTTCCGTAAGCGATAACCTCAGCGGCTCCCTGCATGATCGCGGATGAACCATAGCGTACGCCGATCACTGCGTCGGCTCCCATGGATTCAGCATCATCTACCATTCTTTTCGTAGCGATCTGTCTCGCTTCTACAAGCATTTCCGTATATCCTTTAAGCTCACCGCCGACCAGAGTCTTCATTCCTGCCATGAAATCTTTTCCGACATTCTTTGACTGAACTGTGGTTCCTCTGACCATGCCTAAAACTTCAAAATTTGCTCCGGGTATAGAATCAATAGTAACTAGCTTCATCTTCTTCTCCTCCGTTGATTTCTTTTATTCTTTCCCTCAGTGCCAAAACAACGCCTGCTACAATAACAACCGGTACGATTGAACCCAGCAGAAGTACCAAAAGGGGCACATCGTCTGCAATACTCATCAGCAAAAATCCCATGAACCACATGGCGATCGGTGCGATGATCACTGCCGCAGCTATGGCCGCCCCTCTTTTTTTCTTTCTGATATCTGTTTTTTCCACATTCATAAATCGATTTCCTTCTTTCTCATAAGACGCTATCTGTTCAAGATACTCTTCCGGCTGTAATCCCGAAAAATCCACATTATCGTCCGACAGACGTCTGCACATTTCCTGCATTATGGCCAGATTGTTCTCCTCATGTTTCAGAATGATCTGATGACGTTCCATACAATCCGACAGCGTAATCCTGCCTTCCTGTATCCTCCGTATCTCATCGATCGGAATGGCAAGACGTCTCAGCAGCTTTATTTTAAAAAGCAGCTTAAGATCATCCTCAGAGTATTCCCTGTATCCGTTTGTGTTTCGTGCCGGCAAAAGCAGGCCCTGATCCTCGTAGAACCGGATATTCTTTTTTGTGATCCCCACCTTTTGTTCTACTTCATTGATCTTCATGTCTCACCTTCTTTAAGCATTACTGATGATGTGTTCTTACAGTCTGTCATCATCTGCCGTGCATTTAGCAGAATTTGAACAGAGTTCTATTAGCTGCCGCGTCTTACAACAGGATAATATCTCAGAAAGATTCTGCATACACTTAAATAAATTAAACCTTCCACAGGGTGGAAGGTCAAGTTTTTTATGAAATTCATGTTTTTTGTGATCATATTCTCACAACGATCTTTCCTTTTACTTTTCCTTCATCCAGAGCCTCGCATTAAAATATCCCTCTTATATCATTCATTTTTCCATTGACAGAAAAAAAGATATAACATTATAATTCAATATCTGCATTAATATTTGCATGTTATATTACGATATAAACGTAACATTTGTTTCCCCTCCCGGCGCCGCGCCGCAATTTTCGGAAAGGAATTGTCCTGTATCCTGTATGATATGCGCCAGAAAAAGGGCATCGGCCTTGCGCCGACCGGAATGAAAGGATGATATGACATGAAGAAAAAAGACGAATTGCCTGACTGCCCTGTTGCTACGACCGTCAGTCTGATAGCGAGCAAATGGAAGCTTCTGATCATCAGAAATCTGCTGGAACGTCCCTGGAGATTTAACGAGCTTCATAAAGATCTGGAGGGTATCAGCCAGAAAGTCCTCACGGATAATCTTCGGGCGATGGAAGCCGACGGGATCATTATCCGGACGGTTTTTCCGGAGGTACCGCCCCGCGTAGAATACTCGCTCAGTGAGCTAGGAGAAACACTTCGCCCCATTATCAGAACAATGGAAGTATGGGGAACGGAATATAAAAACAGCCTTGATTAAGCGCTTTACTGCCTTCCTTTGTGCGGCGTGCGCATCCTCCGGAGGATTTATGACATTCAAAATGGCCGATTTTTAATTGTCGGTTTTTTCTATGGCGTAACATAAAAGGGAAGCTGACTAAAGTACTTAACTTTGTCAGTTTCCCTTTATCTTATGGTATTTTTATGTCATCGGTTACTTCTGCTGTCTGAGGAGCTTCTCCCACTCCTTCACGATACGTCTGTCTTCGAAATAATCGATCCTCATAGCCTTTCGAACCCTTTCGAGTGTGCGGTTCGTCGTTTCCTGCGCTTTAAGAGTGCCTTCCCGGATGATATCGTATACGGAATCGATATCTGCTTCCCACTTTGCTCTCTCTGCACGGATCGGGCTCAGTTCTTCTTCAAGCACATTGATGAGGAACTTCTTACACACTCCATCGCCCAGACCTCCGCGGCGATAATGTTCTTTCATCTCTTCAAGGTTAGCATATTCCGGCATGTATTCCGCAAAGTGATCGTCTGTGCAGAATGCATCCAGATATGTAAATACTACATTTCCTTCTATATGTCCCGGATCTTCGATCCGAAGATGCTGAGGATCTGTAAACATTTTACCGTTGACCTGCTTCTTCACGGTTTTTGCCGTATCTGAAAGATAAATACAGTTGCCCAGAGACTTGCTCATTTTTGCCTTGCCGTCTACACCCGGAAGGCGGCGCTGCGTCTCGTTCTCCGGAATCATTGCCTTTGGCATAACCAGCGTTTCTCCGTATGTATGATTGAATTTCTGTACGATCTCTCTGGTCTGTTCGATCATTGGAAGCTGATCCTCTCCCACGGGGACTACCGTAGCGTCAAAAGCTGTGATATCCGCCGCCTGGGAAACAGGATACGTGAAAAATCCGGCCGGAAGTCCCTCATCCGCGAAACCTCTCATCTGCATCTCCGCTTTGACGGTGGGATTCCTTGAAAGACGTGCCGTCGTTACCAGGTTCATATAGTAAAATGTCAGAGCATGCAGAGCCGGAAGCGCTGACTGTACACAGATTGTGGTCTTTGCGGGGTCCAGTCCCACAGACAGATAATCCAGGACCACATTGATGATATTATCCCTGATCTTTCCGGGATTATCGGCGTTATCAGTGAGCGCCTGATCATCAGCTATCAGAATATTTATCTCATCAAATTTACCCGAATTCTGCAATTCCACACGGCGCTTCAAAGAACCTACGTAATGGCCCAGGTGAAGTCTTCCCGTGGGACGGTCGCCGGTAAGAATGATCTGTCTCTGTGTCTCTTTCATCTGTAAATTTTCCTTTCTGTTTCAAATCCGTCGGACGATCGCCGGGCCGCACGGATCTCTTTTTTAATAGTTTTTGAAAATACATAGCTTTATATGCATCTTTTTAATAGTACACCATTCATGAATTATTGACAACTGCGCGAAAACTTGCTGCTCTTCTGTTTCATGGAGAATTGCATTCATTTCGTATGAGATAGTCCCTCCGGAAATATGATTCTCTTTCCGGATGACCCCGGTTCCGTCAGACTTCATTCCGGAAGGAGATACTCATACATCTCAAACTCCTGTCTTCCTGTGTTTTCATAATACAGCTGCACTGTTCCTCTGTACGTTAATCCACATCGGATGTACAGATTTTTTGCCCTTTCATTACTTTTCAGCACATCGAGGCGCAATGCCTTTGCCCCCGCCTCAACGGCTTTTTCCCGGGCAGCATTGATCATTTCCCGGCCAATACCTTTGCCTCCAAAATCAGGATGCACGCCCAGCGCATGAACGACCATGACCTCCGGATCCTTCAGTTCTCTCCCCCACTGCACAGTGTGGTATTCGTCATTGCAGCTATGATTCAGGACCATGACCGCCTTGATCGATGCGCTTTTTGCAGGTTCTCTTTCTCCTCCCTCACCTAAACAGGCCATATACAGATCTCCCGCGGCAATTGACTCCCTGAGAAAATCCGGCGAAGGATAGATATCCTTCATCCAGGTGACAGGAAGGCCTCTTTCTCTCATCGTATCTATCAAAGAATGATAGAAACCTCTTACCCGTTGAAAATCTTCTTTTTCTGCTTTTAATAGTTTCATAGTCTTCATAACATTCAAATCTCGCTCACTTTATAGCTTTTTCCAGTCTGAGCAGGGCGTCCTTCCTCTCAATTCCTCCTCCATAGCCGGTCAGACTGCCGTTGCTTCCGATAACCCGATGGCAGGGAATAATCAGTGAAATAGAGTTTTTTCCTACCGCTCCTCCCACTGCCCGGCAGGACATCCGTTCTATCCCGCGCTCACGTGCTATCCTCCCGGCGATCTCACCGTAGGTCACCGTTTTTCCATACGGTATCTCAAGCATGATCTCTGCCACCCGATTGCGAAACGCGGAACCTGTCAGATGCAGGCGGGGGGTAAATCCGGGATTCCTGCCCCAAAAATAGATGTCCAGCCAGCGCGCCGCGTCTTCAAAAACCGGCAGATCGCATTCGACGGCATTTTCAGACAGCCCAAGTCCCAAATGTTTCTGATTTTCCTTAAACCAAAGTCCTGTAAGACCTTCATCATCCGCGGCAAGCAGGATCTCCCCCAAAGGCGAATGATAATTATTTGTATAAATCATTTTTTCCCTCCTCTTCGATGCCATGTCCGATGATAGTATACACAATACAAAGTGTCAGTATCGTTCAATTTTGTCAGAAAAAACAGCTTCTGCATTTATGCAAACGGCGTCGTGCTGAAAAAGAATCTGCTGATATCCTCGGGACAGTATTCATTATGCGTCATCCACCAGCGTACTGTTTCGGCAAAATCACAGACCATGTGATTCAGAATATATTCTTTCGGAATATCGGTTTTCACGTTTTCCAGTTCTCCGCGGAACACTTTTTCCAGATATTCTTTAAAGTAGCTCATAAACATCTCGCTGCTTTCGCACGACAGGATCCTTTTAATGTATCTTCCGTTGTCCTGCAAATGATACAGGATATGCGTGATCTCTCCCTTGATATCCTGCTCCTCAGATGAAAAGTCATGAGTTGTTTCTCTTGTCAGATCCTCCGCAAAGACATGATCAAAAATTTCCGAACACAAGGCCTTCAGCAGCTCGTCCTTTGTTTCAAAATGAGAATAGAAAGTACTTCGGCCAATGTTTGCCCTGTCTATGATCTCCTGCACCGTTATATTAGAATATGTTTTTGTCTCCAGCAGTGCGGTAAAAGCATCATATACCGCCTGTCTGGTCTTCTTCTGTCTGCGATCCATTTCTCCCTCCCGAACAAATCCGGTCAAATGTTCAGTAATGAACTTTTAGCAAGATCTGATTCTTGTCCTGTCTGCCGATGAACATTATAATCACAATCGAACAAAATGTTCGATATGAAATTAATTATATGACTTAAAACGCAGGCAGTCAACAGGAGGCATTCTATGTTCAAAAAGATTAACGATTTTTTGGCCGGATGGCCTATGACACTTGTCGGCGGCATATTCCTGGCGGCTTCATTTATTCTTCCCCGCATTGGAGTTCCCGCCGGAGAAAATCTGGCGTGGGTATGCGTCATCATATGCGGTATCCCTCTTCTGTATCTTGCAATATGGAGGCTCATCTTTAATAAGGGGATCAGCAGGATATCCTCCGCTCTTCTGATCTCAATGGCCATGATCGCCGCCGTTCTGATCGGGGATCTCTTTGCCGCGGGCGAAGTTGCATTCATCATGGAGATAGGCGCTCTTCTGGAAGATATGACTACAGAGAGGGCGGAAAAAGGCCTTAAAAACCTGATAGCTCTCGCTCCGGCAGCCGGACGGGTCATCAGGAACGGTGAAGAAATCAACGTCCCGGTGGAAGAAATTGTCAAGGATGATATTGTGAGGATCCTGCCCGGCGAGACCATTCCTGTGGACGGCGTGATCATAAGCGGCGAAACATCGATCGATCAGTCAGTAATGACCGGTGAAAGCCTTCCGGTCGATAAGTCCGAAGGGGATTCTGTTTTTTCAGGAACCATCAACCGTTTTGGAACCATAGATTTCAAAGCATCAAAGGTAGGCGAAGACTCCTCCCTGCAAAAACTCATCCGCATGGTGGAAGACGCGGAAAAAAACCAGGCTCCCACCCAGCGCATCGCGGATAAATGGGCCAGCTGGCTTGTTCCCGTCGCTCTTCTCATTGCTGTATTTGCATATCTGATAACCGGAAATATAGTCAGAGACGTGACCGTTATGGTCGTATTCTGCCCCTGTGCTCTTGTGCTTGCCACGCCTACCGCCATTATGGCCGCTATCGGTCAGGCCACTAAACACGGCGTCATAATCAAATCCGGAGAAGCACTGGAAAAGATGGGGAATGTCGATATCATTGCATTTGATAAGACAGGTACTCTTACATTCGGAAAACCGGAAGTAACAGATGTGATCCCAAACGGAACCTTAACCGTGAACGAACTGCTCACGATTGCTGCATCCGCAGAAAGCCGCAGCGAACACCCTCTCGGCAAGGCGATCACAGAAAAAGCCATTGCGGAAGGTTTGGGGCTTATAGATATTTCCGACTTCAAAATGTACGCGGGGCGCGGAATCACCGCTGTTATCAACGGAGTTTCCTACACTCTCGGAAACGAAAACTTTATCCTGAATGCAGGGTTCATGATAGATAAAAAAACCGCCGCAGCACTTAACAGACTGCGTTCAGAAGGGAAAGCTTCTGTCATTGCCGCCGATCCCGACGGCGTTACCGGCATAATAGCCCTCTCAGATATTTTGCGTCCTGAGGCTGCCGATATGGTAAACCGCCTGTCATCAATGGGCACCCGCTCCGTATTACTTACCGGCGATAATAAAAAGGCCGCAGAATATTTTGCATCAAAAGCAGGGATCACTGAGGTTTATGCCGATCTGCTGCCAGAGCAAAAAGTAGAAAATATAGCTCTCCTTGCGAAAAGAGGAAAGGTATGTATGATCGGAGACGGCGTGAATGACGCTCCTGCTTTGAAGACTGCTGACGTGGGCGTGGCCATGGGCGTTATGGGCAGCGACATCGCTGTTGAAGCCGCTGACGTTGCCCTCATGACAGATGATATTTCCAGGCTTCCCTATCTGAAATGGCTGTCGGATCTGACGGTGAAGACCATTAAGCGAGCCATAACAATATCTATGTGCATCAATTTCGCCGCTGTCACCATGTCCGTCCTCGGAATCCTGAATCCTACAACAGGCGCCCTTGTGCATAATGCAGGATCCTGCTTTGTCGTTTTGCTCGCGGCACTTCTTTATGACAGAAAATACATATAATATTATGGGACCGTGTATCGTTACAATTTTATTACATACTTTAATATTTTTGTAATGGTACACGTTCCGGGATCTTAGATCACAGAGGAAGTTCTCTGCCCTGATTTTTCCATTCAAGGAATTCTGCCGTAGCGGTGAACAGCACGTCTCCCGATGAATTCAGCGCAGTCTCCAGAGAGTCCTGTATCACGCTGATGATAAAACCAACGCCGACCAGCTGCATGGCAATGTCATTTGATATTCCGAAAAGGGAACAGCCCAAAGGCACGAGCATCAGCGATCCTCCAGCCACTCCTGAAGCGCCGCATGCAGAAAAAGTGGCCACGATACTTAGAAAAACAGACATAGGCAGAGTCACATGCACACCGACAGTGTATGCAGCCATCAGTGAAAAAATAGTTATAGTTACCGCAGCGCCGTCCATGTTTACGGTCGAACCCAGCGGTATCGATACCGAATACAGATCTTCATCCAGACCCAGAGATTTACACACCTCCATATTCACAGGGATATTTGCCGCCGAGCTTCGGGTAAAAAAAGCAGTCACGCCGCTGGAGCGGAGACAATGAATCAGAAGCGGGTAGGGATTATGTCTTAAGACAAGACCTACGATCAGAGGATTAATGATAAGAGCCACAAGGAGCATCGTTCCTACCAGCAAAGCGACAAGACGTCCGTATGTCACGAAAATCTCCGAACCGCTTTCCGCCACTGCACTGAAGACCAGACCCATGATACCCAGCGGTGCACAGGCAATGACCCAGCGTACAGCCTTTGATACGGCATCCGCCAGATCCGACATCATATCTCTGGTTGCAGGTGCCGACTTTTTGAGCGCAATTCCAAAGATCACCGCCCAGAACAATATACCGATATAATTAGCATTTGCCAGAGCGCTTACAGGATTTGAAACGATACTGTTCAGCAGTGTCATCACCACCTCCGACATCCCCTGGGGCGCGCCGGTACTATCCATAGTTTCGACTCCCGCAAGCGGAATCGTAACCGGAAATGCGAAGCTGGTAAATACAGCCGCCACGGCTGCCAGGAGAGTACTGGTAAGATACAGCACGACAACAGTTCGAACCTTCGACATATTTCCGCCTTTAGAGTTGGCAAGCGAAGACGCTACCAGAACAAAGACCAGGATCGGCGCAATAGCTTTCAACGCATTTACAAACAACTCTCCCGGGATTCCGATCCATCCAAGCTGCGGGACCGCAAATCCCAGCACGGCTCCGATGATCAACCCGATCAGGATCCGTACTATAAGACTCAGCGAGTTCCATTTTCTGATTAAATTCATAAAAACTCCTTACTATGGTACACGGTCCCCGATCTCAGCTTCTTCGCTTTTCTTTTTTCACCCATACATGCCATTTAGGCGCTTCAGGCATTGCCTCATGTCTGAAAAACGCTCTGATCACCCTGCGGTGAATAAAGCAGCAGCACACCAGCAGAACACATACGATGATGAAAATAATGTTACTTGTTTTCATTATAATACAAATCCTCCTTTTTTTCTTATAATTTCCCTGGCAATTGCGAACCCCCTTGCAGTCGGGAAATTGTGTGACGATTCAAACGGCTTCCGCGCAAAGGGAATCAACAACCCCATAACTACTTCACCCGTCAAAATCTTTTCCTCCTTAATGATGATTATATTTGATCTTAATATATCATGCCGTCCACTTTTTTATTGCGCACAACTACAATAATCATTTTTATACAAAATCTATGGGAGGTCAATTTAGAAATACCATGCCACATTCTACTTTTGATAGAAATAGCATACAATTGTCTCATTTAGAACCATTAGTTTTATTCCCACCTGAAACTCTTCGCCACTGCAAGCGCTGCGTCTGCCGCTGTGGAATTCCCTGTAAAATCTGTTGCGAAAATAAAACAATAACTTCGCTCTCCAACTATATAGATCTGTGTCGCGACAGCCTCTTCGTAATCAATTCTGAATATATAGAGTATATCTCCGTTATCCGTCTTTTTTCCTGAGCCTTCTACTGTCGCTCCATATTGCGCCGTCTGTCTTGCCAGCTGCTGCATAATCGCATCCCGAAATTGTTCATGGTCTGCAGCTGCATAACGGTTTGTTCCGTATTCCATAGAAAAATTGTCCGGCTGGCTGTCAGAGGCATGTCCCTCTTCCACGTAAAACTTTTTATTCTCCGTTGACATTTGCTCTGCAATTACCCACCCGTCAGGTATATCATATTTTGATCCATCGGCTGCCGCATCCTGGCTATCATTGTTTCCCGTCTGTTCCGACGATACCTGGTTTTTATCATCCTTTTTCGAAAATGACACCTTAACCTTGACGCATCCTGACAAAATTCCCACTATAAGAATACCGGTCAGGCAGATAGCCGCTGCTCTTTTTTTCATCATATTTCTGTTCCCTTCCATACACTATTCATTCATGCAATCGTGAAAATCCGGAATTTTCCAGGTCGTATAGTGTTTCGCGATCTGATGAATATTTTATTACGTTCCACAGCATTTAATCGCGATCTCTGATCGCGCACGAATTGCACGACGCACTTGTGCGTCTTCCTCTGCGCAGCTCTGCGATACGCCGGAGGATCAACTCAGAGGAGAATTCAAGAACGCCTCTGGCGTTCTTGCCGCGCCGCGCCTGGGACGAAGCCCCCTCCACTGAGTCAAGTATGATTCAATACCTGCCGCCTATAGAGGCAGGGACTCCCCATCTGAGTTGAACCTGCTATAAAACTATATGGGATAAGAACAAACGACGAACCAATTACAGTTCCTTTTTCTCAAAAATACGAATTGATATCATCATGGATATCAGAAAAAAACCAACGCCGGCAACGCCCAAAACTACAGGTATGATCACAGAAGATGTGCTCCGCATGATCGGCACGAACAGTTTCGTATCGGAACGGAAAACACGAACTACAAGAGTCGGTCCCAGCGCCATGATCAATACGGCCGCAGTAAACACAATCCCCGCTTTAGAAACACCGTACTTTATCGCGACAGGGGTGTATACTCCGTAAAGGACCGTTCCCAACATAAACGCCATTAATAACTCCGAAACGTTTAAAAAAACAAACCCTCTATAAAAGACCGCTGCAATTGAATACGCCGCAACGCAGCCCGCATAAAAGATCAAATAGCAGATATATTTGGCTATAACATAGCTTTCCCGGGAATAAGGCGATGCGCAAAGCAACGCTTTTGCTTTTATATTTTTTTCTTCTTCCGTCGCGACAGTCTGCATAAACCTCAATTCAATCAGAATCATCATATAAAAGAAGAACAATTTCCCGGTTTCCTGCATTCTGGCTGAATCGCTCATTAAAATGATCAACAGCAGCATTGCAAAAACACTGATTCCCAAAAAGGCCGGAGCCGATTTCTTCACCAGTAAAAATTCTTTTCTCACAAGGTTAACGATCATCATTTTCCCCTCCGATGTACGCAAGCATAATATCTTCAATTGACGCCTTTTCAAACAGCACCCCGGGCAGCTCTTTCCTCGCTTTCAAGACCTGATCCGTTATCCCGGTAAATCCGAAAGGTGATATCTTCAGGTTTCGTATGAGTCTTTTATTCCGTTCGTTCAGCAAATCGACATTTCCCTTGACAATGCGGAAGGTATCAATCAGTTCATCTTTGCTTTTCTGAAAAACGATCCTGCCTTCGTCAATGAGAATAAGCATATCTGCAATCTTATCCAGATCGGAGACTATATGCGTCGAGAAAAAAACGCCTTTACCTCCGTTTTTCATATAGTCCATAATAAGCTCCAGAAACTGACTGCGCACAAGGGGATCAAGTCCGCTTGTAGGCTCGTCCATGATAAGGATCTCAGCCTGATGAGACAAAGCCAGAACAAGAGCATATTTCATCTTCATTCCGCTGGATAGCGTAGATATTTTTTGCTTTGGATCAAGGCCAAATTTATCCATATAAGACCTGTAATCAGCATCGCTCCAATTGGAATAAGCCGGGGCAATAATGCTTTTCATATCCTTCATGGACAGGTCGTTATAAAAATAGCTGCTATCCATGACAATGCCGATCCTGTCTTTGATCTCCCGCTGATGTTTATCCGCATTCAGGCCAAAAATCCTTATTGTTCCCTCATCTTTAAGTGCAAGGCCGAGAATTGATCGTATCGTGGTGGTCTTTCCCGCGCCATTAGCCCCGATAAAACCGGTAACACATCCTTCCGGTAATGAAAAGGAAATGTTTTCCAGCGAAAATGCCGGATACCTTTTTACAAGGTTTTTTACTTCAAGAATGTTTTCCATAGTCAGTCCTCCTCGTACAGTATATCCAACATTGCATATAGCTCATCTTTAGCAATGCCAAACAGTTTTGCGTTATAAACAGCTTTTTGCAGATCCTGCTCGATGATACGGCGCCTGGAATCCCGGAGCAATTCTAAATTACCCATTGATACAAAGGTACCTCTGCCCGCCTGAGTGACAGCAAATCCTTCTTTTTCCAATTCCTCATAAACGCGGCGGATCGTCAGGACACTTACGTGAACATCATTTGCAAAATTGCGTATGGACGGTAAAAGCTCACCATCTTCTAATTCTCCTTTTAAGATAGCATCCTTGATCTGCTCCTTGATCTGCATATACAGCGGAACATCCGATGAATTGGATATGATTACATTCATAATCTGCATCCTCCCAACTGTGTATGTTATATATGCACAGTATATACATTAATCACATCGCTGTCAATGACAAAACATATTTTGGCATAAAAAGGGGATCGGTCCTCCCGATCCCCCGGCTGAAAATTCACAGCATTTCTCTTTAATTCTTTTATAGTTATCTCCTATACGGTTTATTTTCATCTCCGGCTTTATCTGCTTTCTTTTCTCATCATGACCGTAACTATGATCAGAAAAAGCATTGATAACCATATCGTTCTGGTGAACAGCACCTTCGATATAACGCCGCCTGCGCCTGCCCCTATGGCAAAAAACAAAATAATACCGAAAAAATGAAGAGCCTTAACCAGATATCCTTTATCTCCGTTTCTCAAATAATGCGACAGACTCTCCGTTCCGCTTCTCAGATTTCCTATACACATCGTGCTGGCGTATCCGTAACCATGTACCTTCCTGAAAGCCTGCACCTGCATGGCACATGTAAAAGAAACAAGCATATTTGCGGCCATGTTCATATTTGACGGCAAAAATCCCACAATGCCCAGCAACACGATTTCAATGAGCAGTATGATCTGTCTCCAATGGAACTTCTTAGCATTTTTACACCTGAATTCTATCTGTTCTGTTATAAAGACTCCTGCAGCAAATGAAACCAAAGGCAGCATATAACGTATTCCTGCATTCCACTGTCCCATCATAAAATTTTGGCTCATAAGGACAACGTTGCCTGTCTGTGCATTTGCAAATACTTTCCCTCGTACATTAAATGTATACGCGTCCTGCAAACCGCCTGAAAAAGACAGTATTGCGCTTAGTCTGAAGCTTTCCGAAGTCTGCATCATAAACCTCTTTTCTATTTAAGGACCGTGTACCATTACAATTATGTTACATATGTAATACTTTTTTAAAGGTACACGGTACCGGCGAGTACAGGTGAATTATGAGTCGAAGAAATGCTGCCCGTCGTCTGTCACAAGCCGTTTTGTCCTGGGATATTCAAATATATTACTGTTTTCAGCGTTTGCTTCAAGATAAGCGGCAAACTCATTTGCATACCATTTCGCTATTTCGAGGTTATGCATAAGGTAATGTCCGCAGTTTTCAGGCGTGGTGCCGGGCACCTCCTGTGCGTCATTCACAGACTTAAAAGCCCGCAGCACCAGATCATAGATCTCACGCGGAGCGCGGCCGCCTTTGAGTATGAGATAAAAACCTGTAAGACATCCCATAGGGCCCCAGTAAATAACCTCATCCTTCCAATCCGGATCGTTTCGGAGAAAGGTTGCGATTAAATGTTCAAGTGAATGCATTGCCCCAACATCAATGACCGGCTCCCTGTTCGGTCTTTTCAACCTTATATCGTAAGTCGTAACAGAATGACCGCCCAGATCATCAACCCTGCTTGTAAAAATACCGGGAACGATACGCATATGGTCTACCGAAAAACTCTCTATTAATTTCATCTACATCTCCTCCTTTGTTCCAATTGCCATCACTTTGCAGAGATACTTTAAATTTAAACTGTTTATCTGCAAAAAGGCACTTTAAGTCAATACTCTCTTTCCAGGTATACTTTTTGTTTTCTGTCTGCCATATACATACAGTGCAAAAAACACAACGAACACATACATCGCGGATATAGCAATATTAACATACATATTTGACTTGAATAACAACATCAGAATAACAAACACCACAGAGATAAACAATATCTGCAAAACCAGTTTCCGGCACATCGCAAGATTTTCCTTTGCAAATCTAAGCAGCCCAAACATACACAGAAAATACAACAGCATGTCCGATAATATATACAAATATAAGATCATATACCAGTTCGAGATATTCGACCTTCTTCTCTTCCCTGACTTCAGCTGGCATAATTCACCCTCTTAGACTTCGGTTTTAACATTTGACGTCATTGTTATGATTAATAAAAACTTCCCTCTTCATATCGAAAGGCAGCTGAGATCACGAAAAAACATATTGAAAGTTTAAATCTTTACTTTTTCTCCTCCAAGCCTCGCTCCTAACGCAAAAGCATTCTCCAAATCCAATGGGAACTGTTTATCCCTCATCTCCTTTTTATGTGTTTCATCAAAGCCTGCCATATTATACCTGCTGTAATCTGTCACCTGCAGGGTATCGCAGCATGCATATACTTCTACTGATCCGTTCAGAGCTTTAAAACTCTCTGCCACCTCTTCTGCTTTCTTTTTGTATGCGAAATCATAGAAAGATTTTGGCGCATTCATAGTCAGGATGATGCCAACATTGACCTTGCCTGTAAAATAATTCGAATAATCATCATAGGAAAGCGCGCAGAAATGGAGTCTCTCGATCATACCATGTACCTGGCTCGTAATATCTCCCAGATATATAGGTGATCCAATGATAAGAGCGTCAGCGGCAAAAATCCTGTCTAAAACCGGAGACAAATCATCCTTCCAGAAGCATTTGCATCGCACGGCACCTTTTCGCTTGCACGCCATACAGCTCCGGCATCCGGTATACGAAAGATCAAACAGATCAATATATTCCACCTCTGCGCCGGCCGATTCGGCGCCTCGCTTCGCTTCTTTCAGCATCTTAGCTGTATTCCAGTTCTTTCTGGGGCTGCCATTAAGTATTATTACCTTCATCTACTATCCTCCTCATAAAGAAATTCCCAATGATATTATTTGTTCATCTGTTCATCCGCCCATCGATACACCGATTCCAAAGCCGGAATCAAGGATCTTCCTCTCTCAGCAAGTGAATATTCCACCGTTGGAGGGATTGTGCTGTATTGCTTACGGGTAATGAATTCGTCTTTCTCCAGCTCTCTCAGACACTTCGTCAGCATGGTGGCTGTGATGCCAACGACCTTCCTCTCAAGCTCCCTGTATCGCAGCGTCTGGTTCTCGGCATCCGCTATATACCACAGGATCGGAAGTTTCCATTTCTGTCCGATCAGATTCATCGCATAAAGGATCGGACAGTCTGTCTCATAGATGTTTTTTTCTTTTGGTAACGGTTTCCCGGTCATATATAATCCCCTTTACTATATTTTTTATAGCGGCAAAGATAATTCTGCCTCCTTGTTTTTTCTTTGTGTCTAATTATAATGAAGCATAATGAATTTGTAAAGGAGGCAGTTTACTGTGAAGCAGATATTTGAACCCGTGAAATTAAACCATATGGAACTGAAAAACCGTCTCGTCCGCTCCGCCACCTGGGAAGGGATCGCAAACCTTGACGGCAGCGTCACAGAAGAAGCGTATGAGATCTATGAAGAATCAGGAAGTCGCCGATGATATTTTAAAACAGGTTCAGGAATGGAGACGTATGTAATCCCATTTATCAAAGCGAAAAGTTTTTTTAGTGCTGAATATACGTCCGGATCATATCTATATCAAACATGAAAACGTCCTTGGCCAGACATACAAGGCATGTATATAGACTATACCGACAGAAACCAACATATGGATATGTAATCTCTTTTTTTTAATCTGAATGGATGAAAGCTTTTGTTTTTATATTTCAGCTTTTTCATATTCCTGTTGTTATAGTCGTTTATTTTCCTGACAGGCCGATACTATGAAATCGTTTGCATGCGTGTTTTTCAGGAAACGATTCCGATTTCCCTTATCGACTTAAAGTCCCGGAAAGCATCCATTGTATGAAAGAACAAAGTCCGCGACCCCCTCAATCCTGATGGACGCATACCGGACTTTGCGCGCCGCCGCACAGCAGCGCAGATTCCTACCTCTATGCGGCGTGTGCATCCTCCCGGAGGGTTTGTGGCACAGGAGATTGACGCAATGTCCCATGCCACAAAAAAATACCACCTGCCGCAGGTATTTACCTGTTGCAGATGGCATCTTCTCCACCATAATAATACAGTTTTACTTATTGTAAAGCCGAAAGCTTTTTATCCCGGCTTCCCTTTTTATCATCGTCTGTTATCCTGCGAAACATTCTACAAGGATTTCCTTCGACTACACTGTTAGATGTAATATCTTTTACTTCCGCACTGCCGTCTCCTTTTACAGAGAATACTCTTCCGGTGCTTCAGTAAAGGAATATACGATGCCTTTGCCGTTGATAAACTTAAACACGGTCATCAGGTTGTCGTCCACGGTGTACATCTTGCTCAGGGAAGCTGTGTTGGCGTCCATCATTGCCACACGAGCCTCACGCCGGGTATCCTCTTCGACTTCTCCGCTGACACGAATCCACTTACCCTTATACATACCGCAGATTGCCACATTTGGATTAGCTTTCATCTGCTTATATACTTCCTTCTGGTTATTAGTGACAAAGTACAGCTTTCCTTCAAATTCGCAAACCGCACCAAAGGGACGAACCTGTGGCTTGTCGCCCTCCACGGTAGCCAGATAGAATGTGCCGCAGTTTTTGAGGTATTCGTAGATTTCTTTCATGAGTTGTATTCCTTTCTATAGGTCTTGTGTTTTTATCCTACATGTGTTAGTATACACAAACGATATATTTTTCAAAAGTACGATATTTATCGATACCAGTATCGTAAATGATACCAGGGAGATGAAATTATGGAGAAAAAGGAGCTGTTTGGCCGGTGCCCTTATGTTACTTCTCAAAAAGTCCTTACCGGAAAATGGTCTATGTATATCATGTATCTCTTAAAAGATGGTCCGGTTCGTTTTAATGAGCTGCAGCGCAGAATGCCGGAAGACATGACTCATACAACCCTTTCCCGTCAGCTCAAATCACTTGAAAAGGAAGGCTTGATTGTGCGTAAGGTCTATTCCGAAATACCGCCGAAGGTTGAATACGAATTGAGTGAGATTGGTCATAAATTTGAAAAGGTGCTTGCCGAACTTGAAATCTGGGGAAAAGAATACATCGAATATTGGAATGAGCGCAACAAAGAAAACCTGCTCTAGCTTTCAGGTCTCGCTCGCGAGACTTGGCGCGGAACGTCAATTGTAAAAGTCAGGCAGCCTGCCCTTTTTTATTCAAAGACAGGCTGATTGTATTCGTAAAGAGCCTCGTTAATATCAAACATGTTGTAATTCCGGTTTTCCAGAAAATATACTACAATGATATCAAATTTGGAGCTGCGGGACAGCGCATATCCTGCAGAGCGAAGTAAATCCTTCGTTTCATCCAGATTCAACTCCAGAGCTATTGCAAACGCCAGGACAGTCTTTTTTCTGGGAGTATAATACTCATCCTTCCTACTACAATATATTTATGGTTAATACCCCCTTACAGCCAGTAAGGAATTATCCATCTTGTTGCTTAAGCTGTATAATGATGGA
>OCVV011258210.1_pt1 | contig 17709 bp, 16 predicted proteins | sample 1539721 | NCBI WGS metagenome assembly OCVV01 (sample SAMN02144230, study PRJEB22623) | gut metagenome | biome: sheep rumen | host: Ovis aries | place: New Zealand | reverse complement strand
TATCTTGATTGATAAATGGTTTGGCATATAGATTATAACACATTATTTAATTAAAGTGTATAATCACCAACGATTTGCTTTAAAGGTTTGAAAGAAAAAAATACAATGAGAACATTAGAAGAAAAAGAAATTATAGTTAAATTTCCTGAAGATATGATGTTTCAGTTGACAATATTCGAACATAATAAAATCTTGATATCACAAAATGTGACATCAAATTGGGGCGGAGTTAGAAAAATGCCTTATGCATTTACAGAACAAGGGAATGTGTTTTAATAAAAATAGTATGTGAATAAATATAAATGATTAGAGTAATAACTCTCTAATTATTTTTAAATTCATATAATTATTGGAAAATTGTATTTTTTGAGGGGTAATTTTATTGGAAAAATGTATAAAAGTAGGCAAAAAAGTATTGGAAAATTGTAATTTTAGTGCTATAATTTTATTGGAAAATTGTAAAAGGAGTGTTTCTATGTTTAAAAGAAAGATCGAAAAAACAATTCAAGGATATTTTTATAGTGAAAAAGAAAAGATTCTTGTTATAGATGGTGCTAGACAAATTGGAAAAACATATATAGTTAGAAAATTATCAAAGGAAGCTTTTAATAATTATGTAGAAATTAATTTGAAAGACGATTATTATGGAGATCGATTATTTGAAAATGTAAAAACTACAAGAGATTTTTATATTCAAGTATCATCACTTCCAAATGCAAGTTTAAATACTAGGGAAGATACGATTATATTTTTAGATGAAATTCAAGTGTATCCACATTTACTAACAATGTTAAAGGCATTGAATCAAGAAAGAAGATATACATATATTGTAAGTGGATCACTTCTTGGAATAACTTTAAAACACACTTTTATCCCAATGGGTTCTATTGATGAAGTTAAAATGTATCCAATGGATTTTGAAGAATTTTTGTGGGCTAATAATGTAGGAATAGAGGCTATTGATTATTTGAAAGAATGCTTTAAAGAAATGAAACCTATTAATGAAAGTATTCATTTAAACTTCTTGAAGAAGTTTAAAGAATATTTAATTTGTGGTGGACTTCCTGATGCAGTAAAGGAATTTGTCATTAATAATAATGTAAATAGGATGAGAAGTGTTCATGAACAAACATACAATTATTATAATGATGATTGTAGCCAATATGATCTAGAACATAAACTTCAAATAAAAAGGATATATGGTATGATGCCTTCATATATGGAAAACAAAGTTAAAAGGATACAGGCTAGTAAAATTGATGAAGATAAGCATAGCAGAATTGAAAAATATCATGAGGAATTTGATTATCTAATTAACTCCGGTATTGCATTAAGTGTTAAAGCGGTAAGCAATCCAAAGTTTCCTTTGATTGAATCAAGTAGTAAGAACCTTATAAAGTTATACTTTAATGATGTTGGATTACTTTCATATATTCTTTTTAAGAGCAATATACGTGCAATATTAGATTATGATAGCGGAATAAATTTAGGGTCATTATATGAAACTGTTTGCGCAATGGAGTTGAAAGCTCATGGTCATGATTTATACTATTTTGATAGTAAAAAAGTAGGTGAAGTAGATTTCATAATCAATGATTATGATGATTTAACTGTTTTGCCAATTGAAATAAAGTCTGGTAATTATCAAAATAATTTTAAAGCAATTCCAAGACTTGTGTCAATTGAGGGTAATTATAAGATGAAAAAGGGATACGTATTTGGAAATAAAAATATTGTAAAAATAGATAATAATCTAATTACACTTCCAATATATTTAATTATGTTTATATAATGAAGTAATATAATTTGAATTGAGGTTATAAAAAACGAATTATGTAATTGCAAAAACAATTCTAATCACTCAAACTATTGAGTTAATAGCAAAAGAATATAATTTAACAATCGTAGAAGCAAGGGATCTGTTTTATGAATCTAATGTTGTTGATTTATTAAATGATGATGAAAATGAACTATATGGTGAATCATCATTATATTTATTGTCTCTATTCGAAAACCATTTTAGTAAATGTAAAGTGTTGGATGAAAAGCAAAGAAATGTTCGTGATGCTATGACTATTGAAGAAATTGATAATAAGTTTATTAAAGAATTTACTAAATCATTTGTATTTAGTGATAACATAATTAAATATCAAGATGATGTGGTAAAAGATAAATATGATCACAATTATTTTTATATTTGTAATATGCCATCAAAACAAGAAATTGATAAAGCAATTGAATATCAGAAAAGTTTAGGTCTTGATTTTGTTAAGTTTGTAAGTGATAATGATTATAGTAAATTAGAATTATTTAAAGATTATGAGATTGGTCATAATGTTGATATGATGTATATGGGTAAGGAGTATGAAGAAGAATTAAAATATGAATTACCTAATCTTGAATTTAAAGAAGCAAGTTTAGAAGAAGTAATAGCCATTGAACAAAAGAATTTTGGTGAAGAATATGGTTATGATTTTGTAATAAGAGCAAGTAAAGAATATTATGGTCATGTTAAATATTTAGGAGCATATGTAGATAATAAGATGGTAGCATATTGTTATTTATATGATAAAGATGGTATTAGAAATATAGATGGATTATGTACAGATATTGATTATAGAAGAAGGGGTATTGCAACAGCATTAATCAAGCATGTGACAACAAAAGCACATAAGTGCTATTTATATGCTGATGCAGATGATGATCCTAAGAAGATTTATCATAGATTAGGATATAGAATAGTTAATGATGAATATGAATATTTCTTAGATTTAAAATAATGAATATAAAGACGAGAGAAATCTCGTTTTTTAATTATGGAGTGTTGTGAAAAAAGGATTACTTTTTAAATTGTGTCGTTTTTGGACTAAATTACTTTTCAAATTGTGTCGTTTTTAGGCAAAATTACTTTTTAAATTGTGTATATTTTTCTTGAAATTACTTTTCAAATTGTGTATAATGGTATTGTAATTGGAGGAATTAGTATGAATTTTAAGAGAAAGATATATGAGAAACTATTGGAATGGAAGAATAGTCCAGTTAAGAATTCTGCTTTATTGATTGAAGGAGCAAGACGTGTTGGTAAATCAACTATCGTAGAAGAGTTTGCAAAACGTGAATATGAAGATTATTTATTGATTGATTTCATGTATGAAACTGATGAAATGAAAAACTTGTTTAAAGATTTGAAAAACTTGGATTTGTTCTTTTCAAATTTTTTCCTTCTTGCCGGTAAAACATTGAAGCCTGGTTCTTTGATTATTTTTGATGAAATACAGTTTTGTCCACTTGCCAGACAAGGAATAAAGAAATTTGTGAAAGACGGAAGATATGATTATATTGAAACTGGATCATTATTATCTATAAGAGATAATACTGATGGAATCTCAATACCATCTGAAGAGAGAAAAATCGAAATGTTTCCGATGGATTATGAAGAGTTTCTTTGGGCTTTTGGAGATTACTCCACAGCTAATCTTCTAAGAAGCGCTTATCGAGGAGATACAATAATTAATGCAGGAACTCATGAATTATTACTAAAAAATTTTAGATTATATATGGCATTAGGTGGAATGCCTAAGGTTATATCTATCTTTCAAGAAACTCATTCATATATAGAAGCTGAAAAAGAAAAAGAAGATATAATAAAACTATATAAAGATGATTTATTAAAGCATGATAGAAAATATAATACAAATTGTAGAGTATTATATGACAATCTTGCTTCAGAATTGATGAAAGATAATTCAAGGTTTGTAATAAATACAACTGATAATAGTCGTTCAAAACAAATTGAGGAGAGTTTATACGATTTAAATGATTCAAAAGTTGCAATGACTTGTTATAAGTGTACTGAACCAATGTATGGTTTAGAATTGTCTAAGTCAGTTGGATTCTTTAAATTGTATTCTTGTGACAGCGGATTATTATTGACTAGCATTTATAAGGAAAGAAATATAAGTAAAGAAGAAGTTTATCGAAAAATTATGTTTGGAAAAATAAATTCAAATTTTGGTAAAGTATTTGAATCAATTGTAATGCAAACATTGGTTTCTAATGGCTTTAGACCATATTATCATACTTATACACTAAAAGATGGTGATAAAGAAAAGCGTTATGAAATAGATTTTATTTTGGAAATTGGAAGTAAAGTATCTGCGATAGAAGTAAAGTCGGGATCCAATTTTACAACAACATCACTAGATAAGTTAAAAGAAAAGTATATGCAATTAAAGTTTGATAAGTATATTATTTCTAATAAGATATTTAAAAGAGATAATGATAAAGTGTGGGTTCCAATTTACATGGTTTTTTGTTTAACTAATTAATAAGGGGGTTAATATGATTAGAATTAAGAGATATTGTGGACCATATGTATATGAGATAGATGACAGATACATTAAGCAGTATTGTGGACCATATTTATATGAATATAATAATAGATATGTGAAGAGATATTGTGGACTAAATGTTTATGAAATAGATGGAAATAGAATTAAACAGTATTGCGGACCATATCTATTAGAAGTGCAAGGTAAATATGTAAAGAGATATTGTGGACCATATATTTATGAAATAGATGGAAATAGAATTAAACAATACTGTGGACCATATTTATATGAAATAGAAGGAAGTATTAGTAAAGAACAATTGATGGTATTAATTGCTATTATTAATTAAGTAGTGCAAATGAGCACACAACATATGAAAAAGACTAACACTATTGTTTTAGTGTTAGCCTTTTTAATTTTCATATAAAATTAGAAATAATTAAGCAAATTGAGAAAAATATAATTACAAAAACTGCAGTAATTGAAAACGATAATAATAAAACTTTATAAAACTTAAGATTTGCTTTTCTATCAACTGTAAATAACGATATTAAAAATACGGCGATGTATTAATCCAAGAAATAATAGACCACCATACTTTGTGTAAAAGAAACATTGCCTCCTGCACCACACCAAGAATCTATACAGGAGATTAACTCTTCTATGATATATTTAATTATTTTCATTTAAGTATTTTCCAATAACCTGTTTTATGTGATCCGACTCTTTCGATAATCATTTTCTCTTTTAAACTATCTAATGCTCTTTGAAATGTACGAGAAGATCTACCATACTTTTTCTCCATTTTCTCTCTTGTAACATAAGGATTCATTTTTATCTCACTTAATACTATTTGTTCCAGTTCAGTCATTTTTATTGTGCCATTTATTATGTCATTTGTTGTGACATAGTTTCTAGACATAACAAACCAAAAACCGTCTATTTCTTTTTCATAGTAGCACTTTACATTTTTTTCATTACATAATGCATATGCTTTTTTAAAACCAGTTCCCCAAGTTTCAATAGCTCTACATTTATAAAGAACATCGCATATTATCTCATTTCGTATTTTAGAAGATAGTGTTCCGTTTACATAATCTTCTGGAGTAATATTATCAGGAAAAGATCCAGGATTGTAAATTGCTATTCTATCAGGAAATATGTCAATTTCATTTTTGCTTAAACTTAAATAATTTGCATGAGCAAAACTATTATTGATAATTTCTCGTAATGCATCAATAGGTATTTCTGGAATCTCTATTCTTTCAAAACCTTGTATTTCCGCACTCCAATTAATATTCTTTTTTATATATTTCTCAGCCTCTAGCATAAGTTCAAAAATATTACCATTTATTGGTGATATATCAATAAATGTTCTTTTTTCGTTTGTGGCAAAAACTGCCATTTTCAATTGAATCGGACCTTTGTTTGAAAAAAGATATTTACCAGCGTTGTTAAGATGAATTTTATCTTCGTATAACAGGCCTAGTTTTTCTAGCAAAGGAACTTTCTCATAATCTATATTAGGTAATCTTTCGCATTTTATAGCCTTATCTAAAAAGATTTTTAGATTGTTTTCGTCAACATCATCTATTGTGGAGTCAGAAATCTGCCTTTCCCAATTTTTGTAATTTATATCCATTATCATTTGCGATAATTCAAACGGTGTCATTTCTCTACTTTCGTCACTTACTCTAATGTAATATCTTCCATTTGCGGAATATGGTTTTTCCTTTCCGCTGAAAGTGACTTTAATATAGCCAAGTTCAGTATTTGATTCGATTGCAGGGAATATTTGTGGTTTAATTTTTTCATATATTCTTCTTGATATATCACGTTCAGTTGAATCTCCAATTTGAAAGCCTATTAAATTACCATCATTTTTAACACCAAAATATAGTACGCCTCTACCATGTTTATTAAGTATAGCTGATATATCAATTAACGAATCGTCTAACTCTTTAGTTGTTAACTTAAATTCTAATAATTCATTTTCTTTTCCAAAATTCATAATATGACCTCCATCCAATATCATTATACTATATGTCACATTATTTGTCATATTATTTGTCACATTATTTTGAGGCTTACATAATAAAAAGGCTCAATATAGATGCGAAAATATAATCGATGATATCTTGCCTGTTCTAAGGCACTACTTTTTTATTTACAGTTAACAAAAGTATTTTATTATGCATAAAAATATGATAAAATGCTTTTGGATAAAATAAAGAGGGCGGTTATATGGGAAGAAAAAGATCTAAGTCAACTGGTTCACCATTAGGTGATTTTTTAGGAATGATGATTATTGCAATGGCTGAATTGTTTATAATACTTGCATATTTGCTTTATCAATTGATATTTTTGATTGTCAATATAATTATTTTTATTAAAAGTGGCTATAAAGAGAAAAGTGGAAATGGTTTTTTTAAAACATGGTTTAATAAGGGGCTAAAAGGAGAGTACATTGTATATAGAAAAGCTTGTAAATTATTTTCAAAGGAAAATGTACTAGTAAATGTTTATCTGCCTTGTTCAACAGAGGGTATTGACAATACTGAAATTGATGTTGTGGCCGTTACAAATAATAGTTTGTATTGTATTGAAGTAAAGAATTATAAAGGATATATTTATGGAAAAGAAAACGACAGAATTTGGACACAGGTTCTTAATAGACGCCGTAAATATACTTTCTATAACCCAATTAAACAAAATAATGGTCATATTCAAGCAATGAAGGAATATTTAAACGTTGAAGAGAAAATGATTTATCCATTGATTGTTTTTGGAAATAAAGCAAATCTTGAAAATGTTAGATATTGTTTGAGTGATAGTTGTTATATGAAAGAAGTAAAAACTTTTTTGAAGAAAAGAAATATGACTAGTGATTATATAATCAGCGAGGATGATAAAAATAGATTCTTAAAACTTTTGAGTGAAAAATCTTTGGTTTCCGATATTATAAAAGAAACACATATTGATCAAGTTCAGGATGTCTATAATAGATAAAAGATAAGAGGATAAAATATGAGAAGAGTAAATAGGTTTTTATTTTTAACATTATTAATATTTGTTATTTCATTATCTAGTTGTGAGAAGAAAAAAGAAATAATCGATGAAGGTAGCAATACTGATGTTGTTGATGATAATGGGAAACTAACAGATGATGGAGATAATACTAATGATGATCCATCTGAAGGTAATAATGGTGGTACAACTGTTGATGATAAACAAGATGAAGGAATATATGAAGTTTGTATATTTGAAACTGAAAGTGAAGTTGATTGGGATAAAGTAAAAAATGCTAATATTGAAACATATAAATGGGTTGATAGTGATAAATTTAATTCATTTGGTAAATTAGTATTTGTTAAGGATTATGGATTTATTTGTGTTTTGTATTGTGAAGAAGAAAATCCATATGTAGTATATCATAATGATGGAGATCCAGTTTATAAAGATAGTGCTATGGAATTCTTTGTTAGTTTAGGTAGTGAACTTGGTTACATCAATTTAGAAACTAATAGTGTTGGAGCTCGTTTGCAACAGTATTCTAAATCTCTAACTTCTAGAGAAAGTGTATTTAACGTAATTAGTGATGGAATTAGTGTTCAAGCTGGAAGAGAGAATAAATTCTGGACTCTAACAATAAGATTAACTCTTGAAGATATTAAGGTAATGTATCCTGAATTTGACGCAAGTGTATTTAAGACTGGATATGAATTTAGTGGTAATTTTTATAAGATTGGAACTAATCCAACTACAGGGCTTAGACATTATGGAATGTGGAAAGAAGTAGGAGGAAGTAGTCCTAATTTCCACCAACCAAATGATTTTGGTAAATTTATTTTGAAGTAAGAAGTAAGTTATATGCAATATAAAAAGTTAGAAAAACGTGAAAAAGAATTATACAAGGATTTAGATAATACGGAGTTACTTGACGGACTTAAGAGGATTAGACAAGTATATGAGAAATTAGAGAAGAAGCAAATGAAATTTGCTAATACCTTTAATATCACTTGTAAGGATGGATGTGGAACATGTTGTGAACATTTTAATCCTAATATTACAGAAGTTGAAGCTGAGTTTTTAGCTTATGGATTGATTGTGGAAAAGAGAGATCAAGAAGTGTATGAATTGTTAAGTAATGTAGATGGTGATAGTGAAGCTTGTCCTTTGTATAATAAATATGATATTTATAAGCATTGTACTGTATACAAGTGGAGACCACTTGTATGTAGATTATTTGGTTATGCTGCTAGTTTAGATAAAGAGGGTAATCCTGTTTATAGAACATGTAAATATAATGATAAAACTCTCGATATTTGTAGTGAAGAATTAAGGAAGAATAAGAATGCTTTAGTCATTATGAAGGATTATGGAATGATGATTGAAGAGATTGATTCTAAAAAGAATAGAAGTAATCTACTAAAAGATGAATTGCTAAGAGCAATTGATAAAGTTAATTATATGATTGAACTAGAGAAATTGAGTAGGGAGTAAGATATGATTAAGAATGCTTATTTTGCTGGTGGATGTTTTTGGTGTATAACTCCAACATTTGCATCACTCAATGGAGTGAAGAGTGTAATTAGTGGTTATTCTGGTGGAAAAGAAGTAAATCCAAGTTATGAAGAAGTAAAGAATCAAAAGACTCTACATCGTGAAACTATCAAAATAGAATATGATGATAGTAAGGTAAGATTTGAGGAATTGTTAGACATATTTATTAGTAGCGTTGATCCTTTTGATGGTGGTGGACAATTCATTGATAGAGGTAGAAGTTATACACTCGCAATTTACTATAATGATGATTATGAACTAGATGCTTCAAAGAAAGTTATTAAAAGATTAGAAGAACAAAGTAAAAAAGAAGTTTATATTGCTTTAGAGAAATTTGATAGTTTTTATGAAGCAGAAGAATATCATCAAATGTATTATGAAAAGAATCCTAAAGAATTTGAAGAAGAAATGATTAATTCAGGAAGAAAAAACATAGAAAAAAATAATAATTAAAGGAGATGCTTTATGAGTTATAATAATTTACCAGAAGAAGTTAGACCATTAAGTCCTTGGGAATATTTTGTGTTATTTATTATTTATGATATTCCAGTTATTGGTATTATCGTTCTTATTTGTCATGCAGTTGGAGCAAGTAATGTTAATAAAAGAAACTTTGCTAGAAGTTTCTTCTGCGTTTTTGTTATTGTTGCTATTATACTTGTTATAATGTTACTTACAGGATCACTTGCTTCATTTATTGGTGGAATAGGAGCTTAAGAAATAATTTAACAAAAGAATTGAAACGGTAAAAATAATTACCGTTTTATTTTTTTGTCTTATGTTGTTTTTTGTGTTATAATCTAAAGATGAAAAGAATGGTATTATTATGGAAGATAAAAGAGTGATTAATCTAATATGGGATATGGATGGAACTATCGTTGATTCGTATCCTGAAATAATGGAGCGAATTAGAAAACTATTAGATCACTTTAATTTGGGTGACAAATATAATGATGAATTCATTTATAGTGTAATTATTCATAATACTGTTGGATGTTTTAATGTGATGATAGCTAAGGATAATAATATTAGTTATGATGAGATAAAAAGAGTTGTTCACAGTATTAAACCTAGAGTTAATGGATTAATGCTAATGCCACATATGAAAGAATTCTTAGAGTGGGCAAATAATAATAAGAAAGTAAAAATCAATAATTATATTTTTACTCATAGAGGAAAGTCATATGAAGAAATACTAAAGAACTTAGAAGTGAATAAATATTTTATTGATTGTGTAGATTCTTCATTTGGTTTTCCAATTAAACCAAATCCAGCTGGACTAGAATATTTGATTACCAAATATAATATGGATAGAAGTAATACATATTATATAGGAGATAGGGTGATAGACATTGAGTGTGGAAAGAATGCTAATATAAAAAGTGTATTTTATAATAGTAGTGGATTTAGTGATTTTGATACAAGAAGAGCTGATTATGTGATATATGATATTGAAAAAATGAAGGAAATATTAGGCTTTTAGTTTTTTTTTGCAATTGCAACTACCAGTTGACAAAGTTCCAAGTAGAGTTGGTGGCATGTAAAGTGGTAAATTTCATATAATGTAGGTGTCTTAAGGAGGAAAACATTTATGATATTAGCAGACAAGATTATTATTTTAAGAAAGAAATCAGGACTTAGTCAGGAGGAACTAGCAGACAAATTGAATGTGTCTCGTCAATCAGTTTCTAAATGGGAAAGTGCTCAATCTATTCCTGATCTAGATAGAATTTTAGAGATGAGCGAAATATTTAAAGTTAGTACAGATTGTTTATTAAAGGATGAACTTGATATTGATGATGAAGTTGTTAAGGTTGATGATAGAGTTAATGATTTAAGAAAAGTATCTTTAAGTGAAGCACAAGACTTCATTAAAAAATCAAATGAGAATGCACCTAGAGTTGCATTAGGTGTTTTCTTATGTATTATCTCTGCTATTCCACTAGTTGTATTGAGTGGATTATGTGAGAGATATCCAGAAAGAATCAGTGAAGGACTTGCTGTTGCTATTGGACTTGTATTATTGTTCTTATGTGTTGCAAGTGGAGTTATCTTATTTATTAGATCTGGATTTTCTGTTGAGAAATATAATTATATTGAAAAGAGTAATTTTGAAACTGAATATGGAGTTACTGGACTTGTAAAGCAAAAGAAAGAAGAATTATCTTCTAGTTATAAGACTAGTGTTTCAATTGGTGTTTCTTTGTGTGTTTTAAGTTCTGTTCCTATTTTTGTGTCTTTAGCTTTTGAAGATGCATTAGTTACTGTTATTGGTGTAGGTTTATTACTTGCTATTGTGGCAAGCGGAGTATTTCTACTAGTTAATAGTGGTATTAAGATGGGTGCTTTACAAAAGTTATTACAAGAAGGTGAATACACTAAAGACAATAAAGAAAAGAACAATAATCCAATTGTACAAGGTATTTCAAGTGCTTATTGGCTAGTTATTACTGCAGGTTATTTAGCTGTTTCATTCTTGACAGGAGCTTGGAATATTACATGGGTTGTATGGCCTGTAGCTGGTGTTTTATTTGGTGCTATTATTAGTATTGTGAAAGCATGCGTTAGTAAAAAGTAATTTAATAATTATATATACCAATCAATAATGATTAAACAATCATTATTGATTGTTTTTTTTAATGACATTTGGTTTAATACGTGTTATAATCTTAAGGTAGTAAGAACATTACTAATATAGAGGTGGAGAAATGAGTGAAAAGAAACATTATTTAATCGGTGCTTGTGCACGTTTATTAAATGACAATGGGAATATAAGGGTGTTTATGTCAGACACATATTTACATGCTTTAGTTAGACATAATGTCAATTTAATTATTTTAACTCCAGATAATCCAGCACTTGAAGAAGTAATGGATTTGTGTGATGGATTTTTAGTTCCTGGTGGTGGAGATATTGATCCTAGTTACTATGGAGAAAATAATGATGAAGGTAAGTCAGTTAGAATTATGCCAAGACTAGATACACTTGATAAGATGGTTGTAGATTATTGTGTTAAACACAAAGCTCCAATGCTTGGTATTTGTAGAGGACATCAATCTATGAATGTTTTTATGGGTGGATCAATGTATCAAGATATTGAAAATCATCGCGATATTAAAGAAGGACATAAGGTTCATACAATCAAAAATAAGGTATTAGATTTAGATGAATTTATTGAAACTAATAGTTATCATCATCAAGCAGTTAAGGATTTGGGTAAGACTTTTGAGGTAGTTGCTAGACATGAAGATGGAACTGTAGAAGCTATTGTATCTAATGAATATCCATTCATTGGTATTCAATGGCATCCAGAAGAAATGGTTGGCACAAAGTCCTCTGATACTATTTTTGATAAGTTTATTGAGTATGTAAAGAAGTATTCAAAGAAGTAAGAAAGTAATATAAGCAAGGAAATTTTCTTTTAGAAAACAACTTGCTTTTTTTGTTTCTTTTATTTTTTAAAAGTTATTGAAAACGTTATTTCACATTTTTAAAATTTTAAATTAGACTTTTTAGACCTTTTCGGTTATAATGAGTCATACAAAAATATTGACTTTTTTGTCAAAACATTAATTCTCTGAAAGGAGCACGGTTATGTATAAATTATATTGCTGTGGAAGTCGTGGATCTAGACCTGTAGAAGGTAGAAGATTCAACGAGTTCGGTGGTTTTACAACTTGTTATATTTTAAAAACTTATGATTATGCATTGATCATTGATGCTGGAACTGGTTTCTATGAAGCTAATGCGATTGTCAGCGATTGTTCTACAATCGATGTTGTTTTTACACATGTTCATTATGACCATATTCTAGGTATGCTAGATTGGACTGCCATTCCTAAGACAAGTAAAGTTACTTTCTATGGTAATTTTGATGGTTGGTTTGGTGATAAGACAATGTATGAATTTTTTAGGGCACCATTCTGGCCTGTTCAACCTAATTTTAATATTAACCAATGTCCTACAGATGGTGAGCCACTAAAATTAAGAAAAGATTTACAAGTTAAGTTTTATACTTCACCACATCCTAATGCTACTAAGCTTATGATGATTGAGACTAATTGTAGCCCTGATGAAGCTCCTGTTGATTTAAATGAAACTGATCCAAAAGATATTCATAAATTAGCGGTTATGTTTGACTGTGAAAAGTCAGATGGATTAGACCCTAGTTTAATCACTAATATCGATATGATTATTTATGATGGAATGTATACAGATGAAGAATATCCAACTAAGGTTGGTTTTGGTCATTCCACATGGCAAGAAGGATGTAGACTTGCTGCTAGTGTTAAACCTGAGAAGTTGATCATTACGCATCATAGTCCTAATAGAGAAGATAAAGATTTGAGAAAATTTGAAGAGCAGGCGAGAGAGATATTCCCTAATACTGATTTTGCTCGTAGTGGACAAACATGGCATTTCCCATTGTGTCCTAAGGAAAAAGAAAAGAAGGTTAGAGAAGCTAAGCCAACTCTTGTTGAGATGCTTAATAATGAAGAGGAATTAAAAGTAGTAAATTCTAATGATGAAGATTTAAATTTCTTTCAAAGAGTTTGGAAGTCTCTGACAGAAAATTTACTTGATCATGAGAAATCTGAAGTGTATTTATCTACTTTAGTATATCTTGCAATATCTATTACTTCATTTGGTATGACTGTAATTAATTTGATTAGTAAGTATTACTATTTGGGTATTGCAACTGGAGTATTTGCGGTATGTACATTATTGAATTATGTTATCGTTAAGAAGATTAATAGTGCTAGTAGGGTAATACTGAATTTTGCTATGATAGAGATTCTCGCAATACTGATATTCTTCATTATTGATGGAGATCCGGGAGGATTTAGTATTCTTTGGTCTTTATTACTTCCAACAGCTGGAATGCTAGTATTTGGAAGAAAGAGAACTTTAATAATGAGTGCTATCTTTTTTGTAGTTTTAGTTTTCTCATTCTGGACTCCACTTCGTGATACAGTTTTAATTAAAGATGCAGCTGGTAATCTTAAATATTCACAAGAAGTATTGTTAAGATTCCCAATTGCTTTTGTATCATTTATTTTTATTGGTCTTGTAATTGAAATTGTAATGTCATTTGGTTATAAGAAATTAGATACACTTAAGAATAATTTGGCTGATGTTTTGGCTGACCAAACATCTGAATTGAGAGATCAAAACTTTGAGTTGATACGTGTAAATTCTCAACTTAATTTGAGAAATAGATTGCTTAATAAGACTTATGGTAAGTTCATGCCTGATCAAGTTGTGGAGGAAGTGCTTGAAAATGCTAATACAACTGAACTTGTTGGCAAGAAGTCAGTTGTTACTTTACTTCAAGCTGATATTAGAGGCTTTGCCGCTAAGACAAAGGATATGGACCCAGCTGATGTATTTGATATGTTAAATAATTATTTTGGGGAAATGACAGACATTATTCAAAAGCACAATGGAACTATTTTGGATTATGTCGGTGATGCAATACTTGTTGTATTTGGTGCACCAATTGCTTCAAGCACTCATGCTGATGATGCAATTGATACTGCAATTGAAATGCAAAAGGTAGTTAGAAAAGTAAATTCTTGGAATAGAGTTTACGGATATAAAGAAATTGAAATTGGTATCGGAATTCATACTGGAGAAGCTATGCTTGGTGTTGTTGGTAGTAAGAACAATATGAAGTTTGATGTTGTCGGTAAAGCTGTAAGTTTGACTTCAAGAATTGAACACGTATGTAAAGGTAAATCAATTCTTGTTACTGATGATGTATTAAAGAGCATCAGTAAAGCTGTTAAGATTGCTAGTGTTACTACACATACATTGAAGGGATTTGAAGATCCTATTTCACTATATGAAATTACTGAATAAGATTTGATGATTTAATAATTTTAGAGGGGAAAAAAGGAAGAAAAAGGAGAGAAATAAGAATGAAAAAATACGTATATTTATTCACTGAAGGAAACGCTAAGATGCGTGAATTATTAGGTGGTAAAGGTGCTAACTTAGCAGAAATGACTAATATTGGTCTTCCAGTACCACAAGGTTTTACAATTTCCACAGAAGCTTGTACTAAGTATTATGAAGATGGCAGACAAATTAATCCTGATATTCAAGCTGAAATTATGGAATATATTGCTAAGATGGAAGAGATTACTGGAAAGAAGTTTGGCGATTTAGAAAATCCATTACTTGTTTCTGTTCGTTCAGGTGCTAGAGCTTCAATGCCTGGTATGATGGATACAATCTTGAACTTAGGTTTAAATGAAGAAGTTGTAGAGGTACTTGCTAAGAAGAGTGGCAATGCTAGATGGGCATGGGATTGTTATAGAAGATTTATCCAAATGTTCTCTGACGTTGTTATGGAAGTTTCAAAGAAAGAATTTGAATCTTTAATTGATGAAATGAAGGAAAAGAAGGGTGTTACTTACGATGTTGATTTAACAGCCGAGGATTTGAAAGAATTAGCTGAGGAATTTAAAGCTAAATATAAAGCTGCTTTAGGTAAAGATTTCCCATCTGATCCTAAGGAACAATTATTTGATGCTATTAAAGCTGTATTTAGAAGTTGGGATAATCCAAGAGCTAATGTATATAGAATGGATCACGATATTCCATATTCTTGGGGTACAGCAGTAAACGTACAAATGATGGCATTTGGTAATATGGGTAATGACTGTGGAACAGGTGTTGCTTTCACAAGAAATCCTGCTACTGGTGAAAAAGGTTTAATGGGTGAATTCTTAATGAATGCACAAGGTGAAGACGTTGTTGCTGGAGTTAGAACACCAATGCCAATTTCAAAGATGGCTGAAGTATTACCTGATGTTTATAAGCAATTCTTAGAAGTTTGCAAGACTCTAGAAAATCATTATAGAGATATGCAAGATATGGAATTTACAATTGAAAAAGGTAAATTATACATGTTACAAACAAGAAACGGTAAACGTACAGCTGCAGCTGCTATCCGTATTGCTTGTGATTTGATTGATGAAGGAATGATTAGTGAAGAAGAGGCATTGTTACAAATTGATGCTAAGACACTTGATATGTTACTTCACCCAACATTTGATGCTAACGCTTTAAAAGAAGCTGATAAGAACAATGTTGTTGGTAAAGGTATCGCAGCTAGTCCTGGTGCTGCTTCTGGTACTGTAGTATTTACTCCAGAAGATGCAGTTGAACTTGGAAAAGCTGGTAAGAAGGTTGTTTTAGTTAGACTTGAAACTAGCCCAGAAGATATCGAAGGTATGAAGTTCGCTCAAGGTATTTTAACAGTTCGTGGTGGACAAACTTCACATGCTGCTGTTGTTGCTCGTGGAATGGGTACATGCTGTGTATCTGGTTGCGGTGATATTGAAATGCATGAAGAAGAAAAATGGTTCATGCTTGGTGGAAAGAAGTTCGTAGAAGGTAGTGATATCAGTTTAGATGGTTCTACAGGAAATATTTATGACTGTGCTATTAAGACTGTTCCTGCTGACCCTAATTCTGGATACTTTGGAAGAATCATGAAGTTAGCTGATAAATATAAAGCTATGACTGTTAGAACTAATGCAGATACTCCTAAAGATGCTAAGAAAGCTGTTGAGTTAGGTGCTCAAGGTATTGGATTATGTAGAACTGAACATATGTTCTTTGAACCAGATAGAATTGGTGCATTTAGAGAAATGATTTGTTCTGATACAGTAGAAGAAAGAGAAGTTGCATTAGCTAAGATTTTACCAATGCAACAAAAAGACTTTGAAGAATTATACAAAGCTTGTCAAGGATACAGAGTTACTATTCGTTTCTTGGATCCACCTCTACATGAATTCGTTCCAACTGAAGAAGAAGATATTAAAGCTTTAGCTAATGCTCAAGGTAAGACAGTTGAACAAATCAAAGCTATTATTGATTCATTACATGAATTCAATCCAATGATGGGTCACCGTGGATTAAGACTTGCAGTTACTTATCCTGAAATTTGTAAGATGCAAACTAGAGCTGTTATTAGAGCTGCTATCAAAGTTAATAAAGAGATGAATTGGGATATGGTTCCTGAAATCATGATTCCACTTTCTGCAGAAACTAAAGAATTAAAGTTTGTTAAGGATATTGTTGTTGCTACAGCTGATGAAGAAATTAAGAAGGCAGGAGTTGAATTGAAGTACGAAGTTGGTACTATGATTGAAATTCCAAGAGCTGCTTTAACAGCTGATGAAATTGCAAAAGAAGCTGATTTCTTCTGCTTTGGTACTAATGACTTAACTCAAATGACATTTGGTTTCTCTCGTGATGACTCAAGTAAGTTCTTACCATCATATTATGAGAACAAGATTTTCGAATCAGATCCATTTGCTCGTTTAGACCAAGCTGGTGTTGGTAAATTAATGGAAATGGCTATTAAGCTAGGTAAACCTGTTAATCCAAAATTACACCTTGGTATTTGTGGAGAACATGGTGGAGATCCATCATCAATTGAATTCTGTCATGAAATTGGATTAGATTATGTATCTTGTTCACCATTTAGAGTTCCAATCGCGCGCTTAGCAGCTGCGCAAGCTAATATTAAAAATCCTAGAAGTTTAGCTGGCAAAGCTGATAAAGCTATCAAGGATTTAGGAAAAGGCATTAAGAGTTTATTTTCTAAGAAAAACTAAGATAAATTAAAAGGGTCTGTCAAAATTTTTAGTGAATTTTTAAAGACTAAAAATTAATTTTTAGTCTTTAACGGTAGCTGTCAAAATTTATAGTGAAAATGATATGACCTGTTAAAACTTATAGTGAAAAGCATTCTGTCTATTGTGACAGAATGCTTTTTTCATTTCTTTTTATGTATTTT
>OCVV011297347.1_pt1 | contig 17711 bp, 16 predicted proteins | sample 1539721 | NCBI WGS metagenome assembly OCVV01 (sample SAMN02144230, study PRJEB22623) | gut metagenome | biome: sheep rumen | host: Ovis aries | place: New Zealand | reverse complement strand
CGGGCATAAGGATCGAGTCATATATCTCAGCGCCCTCTTCAACTACAACGCCGTCAGAGATCATTGAGAACTCAACCGAGCCGTTAATAACACAGCCCTCAGTAACCATTGAGTTCTGTATCTGTGCATTTGGTCCTATGCTCTGCGGAGGCATAACAGGGTTTCTCGAATAAATCTTCCACGAAGGATCATAGAGATCAATCGGGATATTAGGATTGATAAGGTCCATATTAGCTTCCCAGAGGGAGTCGATAGTACCGACATCCTTCCAGTAGCCGTCAAATCTGTAAGCTACAAGCTTCTCGCCTGCTTCTCTCATATCAGGGATAATGTTCTTGCCAAAGTCCTTGGAAGCTTCCTTATCCTCCTCGTTAGCTATGAGGTAAGCCTTGAGCTTGCTCCATGTAAAGATGTAGATACCCATTGAAGCGAGAGTGGATCTCGGATTCTTAGGCTTCTCTTCAAAGTCAATGATATTATCCTGATCGTCAGTGATCATGATACCGAAACGTGAAGCCTCTTCTTTCGGAACATCAAGAACAGCTATTGTAGCTGCTGCCTCTTTCTCCTTATGGAAAGTAAGCATCTTGTTATAATCCATCTTATAGATGTGGTCACCTGAAAGAACTACAACGTACTCAGGGTCATATCTTTCAATAAAGCTGATGTTCTGGAAAATAGCATTTGCAGTACCCGAATACCAGTCAGCACCCGAAGCAGTCTGATACGGAGGCAGAACATGAACTCCACCGTGAATTCTGTCAAGGTCCCAAGGCTGACCGTTGCCGATGTACTCATTAAGTACCAGCGGCTGATACTGTGTAAGAACGCCTACTGTATCTATACCTGAATTGATACAGTTAGAAAGGGGAAAGTCGATAATACGATATTTTGCGCCGAACGGAACTGCAGGCTTAGCAACATTCTGAGTCAGAGCATAAAGTCTGCTGCCCTGTCCGCCTGCAAGAAGCATAGCGACACATTCTTTTTTGTTGAACATATTAATTCACCCACCAATGTTTAATTATTTTTCAGCCTTCTTGGCTGTGGATTTCTTTGCAGGAGCTTTCTTTGCCTTTGCAGGCTTATCGGAAGACTCTGCCTTTTTTCTGGGCTTAGGAGCTTTCTTTACTGTAAAGTACATACACGAAAAAGCAGGAATATCAATACAGATAGACTGTTCAAACCCATGCATACCTACATCTTCAGACTTAACGGTCTTATTAGCATAAGGTGTACCGTCAGCAGACGAAGAATTGAAGACCTCGGTATAGGAGCCCTTATAAGGAACGCCAAAGCAATAATTCTTTCTCTCAACAGGAACGAAGTTGCAGACAACGATTATCTCATTGCCCTTCTCATCAAATCTGCGGAAGATTATAATACTCTGCTTGAAATCATCGTTGGATATCCAGCTGAAGCCCTCCCATGAGAAGTCTCTCTGCCAGAACTGAGGATGTTCAAGATAGAAGTGATTAAGCTTTTTCGAGAATTCAAGGTAATTGCGATGATTCTCATACTCATCAACCAAGAACCACTCAAGGCCGTTCTCATAATCCCACTCTCTGAACTGAGCAAAATCAGCCCCCATGAACAGAAGCTTCTTACCCGGATGAGCCATCATATAAGCCATGAACAGTTTACACTGTGCAAACTTATTGTTGACATCTGCACCGTACATCTTGTTTACGAGCGAGGCCTTTCCGTGAACGACCTCATCATGTGAGATCGGCAGGATAAAGTTCTCAGAGAATGCATAGAAGAACGAGAATGTCAGCATATCATGGTGAAATGCCCTGTCTATCGGGTCAAGTGCCATATATTTGAGCATATCGTTCATCCAGCCCATGTTCCACTTGAAATTGAAGCCAAGTCCGCCGTCAGATGCAGGCTTAGTTACCATAGGCCATGCAGTTGACTCCTCAGCGATCATAAGAGCCTTCGGATTTCTGGCAAATACAGCGGTATTAAGGTCTCTGAAGAAGTCAACAGCTTCAAGGTTTTCCTTTCCGCCGTACTTATTAGGAGTCCACTCACCGTCTCTTCTGTCATAATCAAGATAGAGCATAGATGCAACAGCATCAACTCTAAGTCCGTCAATATGGTATTTCTCAAGCCAGTAAAGAGCATTTGAAATGAGGAAAGACTTTACCTCTCCCTTAGAGTAATCAAACACTCTTGTTCCCCATGTAAGGTGATCTGCCTTTTTCCTGTCAGAGTACTCATAGGAAGGTCCGCCGTCAAACTCAAACAGACCTGCCTCGTCTCTCGGAAAATGAGCAGGTACCCAGTCAAGGATAACACCTACACCTGCCTGATGGAACATATCGATCATCTTCATGAACTCATGAGGAGTACCGAATCTTGAAGAAGGTGCATAATATCCTATTCCCTGATAGCCCCAGGAGCCGTCAAAAGGAAATTCTGCCAAAGGCATAAACTCAATATGAGTATAACCCATATCCTTAATATAAGGAATGATCGTCTCTGCAAAGCGTGAGTAAGAATAATACTTACCGTCAGTACAGGTCTTCCACGAATTGAGGTGTACCTCATATATATTCATAGGACTGTTGTAAATGTCCTTCTTCTCTTTATCTTTCTGCCATTGCTTGTCTGCCCACTGATAACCGTCGATATCAAAAATCTTAGAGCCTGTATCAGGTGCAACCTCCATGTGTGTTCCATAAGGGTCGCATTTATAGTGGGTCTTGCGGTCACAGCCGTAAACGCAGTACTTATATGTATCAAACGTTTTAAGCCCGGGAACAAAGCACTCCCATATCTCGGAATTGCCGAGCAGTTCCATTTTATTTGCGCTTTCATCCCAGTTATTGAAATCCCCTACCAGAGAAACTCCGCTTGCATGAGCAGCCCAGACCCTGAAGTAGTATCCGTCTGCTCCGTCTTTATTTCCTTTATGGCAGCCAAGAAATCTATATGTTTCGTAATTGGTGCCATTGTGGAATAAATAAAGCGGAAGTTCATAATCCTTGGGAACGATATCTATCATAGGTCAGCCTCCTTATTTGTTTATTTGCGGCATATACACTATCCCACATTTATATTGTAATCTTTTTTTTAATTTTTTGCAATAGTTTTAGTACTTATTTTCATATTCTCACAGATTTCAACATACCGGTTTGTATATTTTTCACAATAATAAATGGTGTTATTTTCCAGTATTTAAAGTATTCACCGTCTAATCAGTCTGGCGCCTATCACAGTGACGTCATCACGGCGTTCTCCGGGAGCTTTCACAGCAGCATTTATTCCGATTTTTCTGACCAGTTCATCAAGCGGTACAAGCTCATCACCTTCATTGGAAGCAAGCTTTGCAGCAGCTGCCTCCGATACTCCGTCGGAGAAAACTATAACAGTATCGCCTTCAAAAAGCTTAACCTCAGTCAGCGAAGGAGGACACTCATTGAGTATACCCGGAGGAAAGGCTTGTCCGCCTATTGCTCCTGCACCGCCGTCACGGCAAAGAAGACTTTTTGCCGCACCTGCTTTGAGAAATCTTGCACTGACCGCTGAAAGGTCAAAGCGAACTATATCAAGCGTTGCGAACGATTCCTCCCATCCCTTCACTCTTAAAAGTGAGTTGATAAGTCCGTGAGCAGTCTCCATTGACATTCCCGAGCTTATAAGGCGTGTAACAAGACTGACCGAAAACATGGAGTCAAGTCTTGCTCTCTTTCCCGTTCCCATTCCGTCTGACAGAACTATATATTTTCTGTACGGGGTATCAGAAAAAAGCTCAAAGCTATCACCTGAATATTCTTCCCCGGAGGAAGCACAGTAGCTTTTAACTTCAAGTTCAAACTCAGGCTCTTCACAGAAGCTCATTCGTGTCATTCCGTCATATTCGGTTATAGCGGGCAGAGAGAGGTCACAGTCGGCAATATCCGAAAGTGTTGCCGTCAGCTTAACAAGATCACCCTTGAACTTTGCAGTAAGATACACATCAACACACCTGATATAGCTGCTGTCCACATATACACTGGCTTTGACATTTGGATAGCCAAGATCATTAAAATGATCTCTGACAGCTGCCGAAAGTCCCGAATCTACACTTCTGACACTGCCTACTCTGAACGAAAGGTCTGCAAGCATTCCTTCCATTGAGGATAGCTGCTGAGATAAAAGCTCACGCATTTCACGTACACGAAGAAGCTCGGCTTTTTCACCAAGCATCTGCTCATGTATAAGGTTGTACGAATGGTGCATATAAGCCTTTCTTATACAATCGGGCAATCGGTTTGTAATATCAAGGATACTGACAGAATTGTATGTATTTGCAGTCTTATCAAGAGCCTTGAAAGCATCTTCGGGCGCTTTGTTTTTCAGGTGGCAGTACTCATACATTTCACAGTCCGAACAAACAGCCGCCTTTACTCTGGAAGAAAGCTTGTCCTCTCTTGAACGTCTGTCTATAGCATCTGTAACAAGAGTTAGCTGTGTTCTGATAGATGACAGTGTTCTGGAAGCAATTGACAGCTTCGCTGAGGTTGACTGCCCTGCCACATTTGCCGCACCCTCAATACCGACAACACGTCTTAACAGCGCCTTCACTGCCGACTGCGGAACAGAGATAAACAAGAGTGCTCCTACAACAAGATCAGCAAACATTGTGAAGGTATCACCGTTTACGCCAATTGCCACAAGGCTGACAAGCGAAGAAATCAGAAATACAAGCGCAGTAAGCAGAGAACCAAATCTTATAAACGCTCCGCAGATAAGACCGGAGGTTGCTAAAAGAAGTGTATTCTGAGCAAGCGAAGGTGTTGATAATATTACTCCGCAGGCTGTCAGCGAGCCCACTACTGCTCCGCCTATATTGCGAAAGCGCTTTACAGACAAGAGCAGACAAGCTGTTCCGATTATTCTTCCTGCGTTCAGTATCGGAACAGGCAATGCAGTTAATGATGACACAGCCATAATATATAGAATTGCTATAAAGATCCCGTTCAGCCCTGAAATGTCTACAGCACCGCTTCTTATGCTTCTGTCCCTGACTGTTGATGCCACAAAAACAATACAGCCGCACATCAGAGCGTTTATCATTCTGAGCGAGGCTGTATATGTATCGGATGGCATTGCAAGGGACATTACGCAGCCAAACAAAAGCATTGCTCCTGTAGACAGTGCCGCATCAAAGAACGGCTCACGCCGCTGACCCTGAGGATAGAAAATCCGAACTGCTGCAATTGCAAGAATCGAAGTAAGCTGCACTATACCGTCTGTAAGACTTCCCGAAATCAGGTAAGATAGAGCACTTCCCATAAAAGCGGAAATAATGTGTCCCTCAGAAACAGCTGCAAGAGCCACATTAACCGATGACGGAAACCCAATAAGCTTTCCGAACGACGCTGTAAAGGCTGCAAGAAAAACAGCAAAGGAGCTTCCGAATCGGGCTATCCTGTCATTTCTGAATTTTAACATCTGACCTTCTGTCTGCATTTTTATACGACCTTTCTTTCATATACTGCTACCGTTCAGAAAACGCTGTCAGAACGGTTGGTAATTTCCATTCTAACAGCAGCAGCAAGCGAAAGATGTCGCAAAGAGTATCTGTAATAAAAATATTTTAGTACAAATTATCGTACAGTTAAATCAGGCTTTTCAAGCTCTCTGAAAATGCAGCGAACTGCTCCATTGTAAGCTGCTCGGGGCGGACGGTAAGGGAAAGGCCACTATCCTCCAGAGCCTTGGAAACAAGCCCCTTATCGACCGATAAGCCAGATGCAGCAGAGTTCACCAGAGTCTTTCTTCTCTGAGAAAATGCAGCTCTTACAGTTTTGAAAAAGAATGCTTCATCGGTAACGCCCTCGGGAGTGTTCTCTTTAATATCCAGCCTTATAACACAACTGTCCACATTCGGTGCAGGCATAAAGCTGCCCCTTGATACGTTAAACAGCACCTTCGGCTCACTGTAGTACCTTACAGCGACTGTGACAGCACCCGCTTCCCTTGTTCCGAGCTTAGCGCAAAGCCTTGAAGCTGCCTCCTTTTGTACCATGACAGTTATCGACTTTATAGGAAGCCTTTGCTCTAACAGCGACATTATAATCGGCGATGTGATATAATACGGCAAATTTGCACATACTGCAACATCAAGCCCTTGAAATTCATCAGCAATCAGCTTTTTTAGGTCTACCTTCAGAACATCATCATTTATGATCTTTATATTATCATGCTCGGACAGAGTTTCTTCAAGCACAGGCATAAGCCTTGTATCAATCTCAACAGCAACAACCTTATCAGCACGCTTTGCAAGTTCATTCGTAAGAACTCCTATTCCCGTGCCTATCTCTATCACACCGAAGCCCTCTCTTGCATTGCCCATTTCCGCTATTCTCGGGCAGACAGAGGGATTGACAAGAAAGTTCTGCCCCAGCGATTTCGAAAAAGTAAAGCCGTGACGGCTAAGTATATCTTTTATCGTTCCGATATTTGAAAGATTATCCATTTTATTCACCTTTGACAGTATTATCAAAGAAATTATATCACAATGCGGGATTTATGTCAATCACGGAAAGAATTAAAAAGATTTCCCGGGAAATAATATTATCAAGCGAGGTGATACAATGAAAAAGCGAAGATATTCTCAGGGAGAAGAGCTTCCTCTCGGGCTGTCAATGTGTATGGCTCAGAACCCTTATGCTTACGGCTGCTTTGCAAAGCTTTCAAACGAAGAAAGACGCAGTCTTATCAGCAAAGCCGAGAAAGCACGAGACCTCGGGCAGATAAATGATATGGTCTCGGGAATGGTAAACGGAACTGACTCTCAGCCTAATTTTTACAGAGGATTAGTGTAGCTGTTGACAAGTTGTTAAATTTCACAATAAATTCAATATTAATTGATGTAAATTTTATATGAAAAGGTGTTGAAATTTAAGAGCAAATATTGTAAAATAGTAGATGTGGAAACGTCGTCTCAGACGGCGGACTGATTACACTCACGATCGAGGAGAAGGCTATGGCTTTGACAGTATTTGAAATGTCAGATTCATATTCACTTGGCAGGATCCGCAATGTATACGGAAACTGTCTTGATTTTATGCATTCTCATACGGTAAAAGTGCGTAAAAACCAAACTGCAACACTATAGTTGCAGTTTTTTTGTTATAACACTACCAGATAGATATGAACGGAGTAGCTTTATGTGGGATAACAGCTTTGATTCAGAGCAGATCGAAAAGAAACAGCTTGAATATGACAAAATGTCAGCGGTCGGTCTAAAAAAGCTCAGGATAGTGTCAGCTCTTGATATAGCAGCGCTTCTTTTGCATATAGCATCGACCGGCATTATGTCAGCTGCTGTTATCATTATTATCCTTTCTCTGATGATGGTTTGTATTTATACCCTGGCAAAAGATCTGGATATCGGGTTCTATTCTTTTTGCGCAGCTACACTATTCTCTACAGCTATTTTTATCGCAGATTGTTATAAGATCATACCTCTGATCGCTTTGGCGCTGGACGATAATACAAGCTTGGATATGCTTTTTGAGATCGCAGCAAGATCTGCTTTTATGATATGCTATCTTGTAACGGTCAAGTATCTGTTTACAGATAAGCATATTCACTGCTGGAAGAATTTCAGACGAAGCAGACAACATACAGCTAATTATTTAGAAAAGGATTGATATAAAATGAAAAAAGTTGCAGTCATCATGGGTTCGGACAGCGATTTTCCCGTTGTAAAAAAGGCTCTTGAAGAGCTCAAGGCTTACGGTGTGGAGTTTGAGTGCCATGTAATGTCAGCTCACAGATCTCCGTCTCTTGCGGCTGAGTTTGCTGACAAAGCAAAGGAAAACGGCTTCGGAGTTATTATCTGCGCCGCTGGCATGGCAGCACATCTTGCAGGCGTCATCGCAGGACATACAACGCTCCCTGTTATAGGTATACCGTGCAAGAGCTCAAACCTCGACGGACTTGATGCACTTCTCGCTACGGTTATGATGCCAAGCGGTATCCCTGTTGCTACAGTTGCTGTTGACGGTGCAAAAAATGCAGCTATTCTGGCTATTCAGATACTTGCACTCTCGGACGAGGTGCTGGCTACCAAGCTTGAAAAAGCTAAGCAGCAAATGCTTGAAGGTGTCATTGCAAAGGACAAGGCTCTTCAGAAGCAGATCGAATTACTTTAAGTTAAATACTGAGCAAAGGTTCAGAAAACATATTTAGGAGGAATTTATCATGGCAGATGTAATCAAGGGCGAGCAGCTCTACGAAGGAAAGGCAAAGAAGGTATTCGCAACTAACGATCCGGATCTCGTTATCGTTGACTATAAGGACGATGCTACCGCATTCAACGGCGAGAAGAAGGGCACAATTGCAGGCAAGGGCGTTATCAACAACAAGATGACAAACTATATGTTCAAGCTTCTTGAAAAAGAGGGCGTTCCTACTCACCTTGTTGAGGAGATCTCTGACAGGGAGACTGTCGTTAAAAAGGTTGAGATAGTTCAGCTCGAAGTTATCATCAGAAATGTTGCTGCAGGAAGCTTCTCGAAGAGAATGGGCGTTGAAGAGGGCACCAAGCTTCTCACTCCTATTCTTGAATTCAGCTATAAGAACGATGATCTCGGTGATCCGTTCATCAATGACTACTATGCTCTTGCACTTGGTATTGCCACTAAGGAAGAGCTTGACAAGATCGCTGAGTATGCATTCAAGGTAAATGAGTTTATGGTCAAGTTCTTCAAGAACATCAATATTGACCTTATTGACTTTAAGATCGAGTTCGGAAGATTCCACGGACAGATCCTTCTTGCTGATGAGATTTCACCCGATACCTGCCGTTTCTGGGATTCAACAACTCACGAGAAGCTTGATAAGGACAGATTCAGAAGAGACCTCGGCGGCGTAGAGGAAGCTTACCAGGAAATGATCAAGAGAGTAATGGGAGAATAATTCATGGGCGGTTTTTTCGGCGCAGTTTCGTCTAACGACTGTATACAGGACGTTTTCTTCGGAACTGATTATCATTCACATCTCGGAACAAGAAGAGGAGGCATGACCTCTTATTCTCCCGAGCTGGGCTATCAGAGAAATATTCACAGCATTGAGAACTCCCCTTTCAGAACAAAGCTTGATAAAGATATTGAAAGCATGAGGGGAAACATCTGTATAGGCTGTATCAGCGATACTGACCCTCAGCCTATAATGGTAAGGTCTAAGCTTGGTCTCTATGCTATTTGCTCTATCGGTATCATCAGAAACGCTAAGGAGCTTTCTGACGAGCTGCTGCAAAACGGCTGTTCTAACTTTGAAACTATGAGCAGCGGTGCTATCAACTCCGCAGGGCTCATCGGCGCTCTTATCGCTCAGAAGGATAACTTCGTTGACGGCATAAGATACGCTCAGGATAAGATAGAGGGCACTATGTCGCTTGTTATCATGAGAGAGAATTCTATCATCTGTGCAAGAGACAAGTATGGCAGACTTCCGATCATCATCGGAAAAAGGTCTGACGGATTCTGCTTCTCATTTGAGTCGTTTGCTTTTCAGAAGCTTGGATATAGCACCTATAAAGAGCTTAAAACCGCTGAGATCGTAGAGCTCACCAAAGATGCCTGTACAACTATTTCGGAGGGTACTGATGATACTAAGATATGTACCTTCCTGTGGACATATTACGGCTATCCAAATGCAAGATATGAGGGCGTGAATGTCGAGGTCATGAGAACCAAAAACGGTGAGATCATGGCTGAGACCGATATGAAAAACGGAAAGCTCCCTGATGTTGACTATGTCTGCGGAGTGCCTGATTCGGGAACACCTCATGCTATAGGCTATGCCAATAAAAGCGGTATTCCTTTTGCCAGACCTTTTATAAAGTATACTCCTACATGGCCGAGAAGCTTTATGCCTACCAATCAGTCGATGAGAAACAGAGTCGCTAAAATGAAGCTTATTCCTGTACATGACCTGATCGAAGGCAAAAAACTGCTCTTTGTTGATGACAGTATCGTCAGAGGCACTCAGATGCGCGAGACTGTTGAGTTCCTTTATGAAAACGGCGCAAAAGAGGTACATATGCGTTCGGCCTGTCCGCCGATCATGTACGGCTGTAAGTATCTGAACTTCTCAAGAAGCACATCTGAGCTTGAGCTTATCGCAAGACAGATAATTGATGAAAAAGAGGGTTCAGAGGGTGTTAAATATATCGCTGAATACTCAGATTCAAATACTGAAAGAGGAAGAATGCTTCGTGATGAGATATGCAGAAGGCTGAAGCTTACTTCCCTTGAATTTCAGTCATACCCGGGCACTGTTCAGGCAGTCGGCATTCCTGAGTGCAAGCTTTGCTCATACTGCTGGACAGGAAAAGAATAAAACCCGAAAGGATTGTTTTTATGAATAACAAAAGCTTTTCAGAAAGCTATAAAAAAGCAGGTGTTGACGTAACTGCCGGCTACAAAGCCGTAGAGCTTATGAAGCAGCACGTCGCAAGAACTATGAACGCAGGAGCTATCGGCAGTATAGGCGGCTTCGGCGGACTGTATGAGCTCGATCTGACAGGTATCTCCAGACCTGTTCTTGTTTCAGGCACCGACGGTGTTGGTACTAAGATAAAGCTTGCTTTCATTATGGACAAGCACGATACAGTAGGTATCGACTGCGTTGCCATGTGCGTAAATGACATTATCTGCTGCGGTGCAAAGCCTCAGTTCTTCCTAGACTATATCGCCTGCGGAAAGAATTACCCCGAAAAGATCGCAAAGATAGTTTCAGGCGTTGCCGAGGGCTGTGTTCAGGCAGGCTGCGCCCTTATAGGCGGTGAAACTGCCGAGCACCCGAATCTTATGCCTGATGATGAGTATGACCTCGCCGGTTTCTCTGTAGGTGTTGTGGATAAAGCTAAGATACTTGACCCCTCAGCTCAGAAAGCAGGCGATGTTATGATCGCTATCAAGTCAAGCGGTATTCATTCAAACGGCTTCTCTCTTATCAGAAGTGTGTTTGATCTTAATGAGAAATCTGTAGCTGTTCACTATGATGAGCTCGGACAGACACTTGGTGAAACACTGCTGACACCGACAAGAATATATGTAAAGGCTATAATGTCACTTATCGACAGCGTAACTGTTAAGTCGATCTCTCATATCACAGGCGGCGGTTTCTATGAGAATATCCCGAGAGCTCTGCCCGAGGGACTTTCTGCTAAGATTGAAAGGTCTGCTGTACAGGTGCTTCCTGTGTTTGATGTAATTGCCAAAACAGGCAATATTCCCGAGAGAGATATGTTCAACACCTATAACATGGGCGTTGGTATGACTGTTGTTGTTGATAAGGCTGACGCTGACAAGGCTATCGCCGCACTTAAAGCAGCAGGCGAGGAAGCTTATGTTCTCGGTGAGCTCGTTGAAAGCGACGAGGGCGTTATCATCTGCTGATACGGAGGATTGATATGAAAAACATCTGTGTGCTCGTTTCGGGCGGCGGAACTAATCTGCAGGCACTTATTGATGCTCAGAACAGGGGCGAGATAAAGGGCGGCAGGATAAGCTGTGTTATATCCTCTAAAGAGGGAGCTTATGCTCTGGAAAGAGCAGCTAAAGCAGGCATACCCTCTGTGGTTATTGCAAGGAAGGAATATTCCGACAGCAAGACCTACAGCGAGGCTATACTTGCCGAGCTAAATAGACAGAAGGCCGATCTTGTTGTGCTTGCAGGCTTCATGACTATACTTGATAAGTGCGTGACCGAAGCCTACAGCTATAAGATCATCAATGTTCACCCTGCTCTTATTCCAAGCTTCTGCGGTGAGGGCTTCTATGGACTTAAAGTTCACGAGAAAGCTCTTGAATACGGTGTCAAGGTATCGGGTGCAACTATCCACTTTGTAAATGAAGAGGCTGATGCAGGCGCTATCATTTTACAGGGAGCTGTTGACGTTGCTAACAACGATACTCCAGAAACACTGCAAAGAAAGATCATGGAGAATGTTGAGTGGAAGCTCCTGCCAAAGGCAGTATCTCTTTTCTGTGAGGACAGAATAACAATAAAAGACGGCAAGGCATTTGTCGATCTATAATTATTATGGAGGTCATAACTATGAAAACTCTTGATATTTATGAACAGCTCAAAGCAAACGCATACCCCGGAAGAGGTATCATCATCGGAAAGAGCCCTGACGGAAAAAGTGCTGTAACAGCATACTTCATTATGGGCAGAAGCGTAAACTCCAGAAACAGAGTGTTCACCGAGACCGAAGACGGCATAAAGACCGAGGCGGCTGACCCTTCTAAGCTCAGTGATCCGCACCTTATCATTTATTCACCTGTTCGTGTGCTCGGAAACAAGACTATAGTTACTAACGGCGACCAGACAGATACCATTTACGAGCTTATGGACAAGCAGCAGACCTTTGAGCAGTCCCTCAGAACAAGAGTTTATGAGGACGATGCTCCGAACTACACTCCACGTATCTCGGGTATCATGCACGTTGATAACGGCAAATATAACTATGCTATGAACATAATCAAGTCGGCTGACGGCAATCCTGACTGCGTAGAAAGATTTACCTACGCATACAGCGAGCCACTTAACGGTATCGGACACTTTATCCACACCTATATGGGTGACGGCTCTCCCCTGCCGAGCTTTGAGGGCGAGCCTGAGAAGATCACCGTTCCCGACAGCATAGATGAGTTCACTGAGAAGCTCTGGAACGCTCTTAACGAGGATAACAAGGTGTCTCTTTTTGTAAGATATATTGATATCGAGAGCGGCAAGGCTGTTACTAAGGTCGTTAATAAGTATCAGAAGGTTTAAGATGAAAAAGCCGCTTAAAGTCACACTAATATCTGTCGGTGCTGCTCTTGCAGCAGGTGCAGCGGTATGCGGTCTGATACTTGCAAAAGTGCTGCACCCTAATGAACTGTTTGTTTCAGGCTATGAAGTAAGAGGAGTTGATGTTTCCTCCTATCAGGGAACGATCGACTGGGATAAGCTGAGCAAACAGGATATAAGCTTTGCTTACATCAAGGCTACCGAGGGCAGCAGTTGGACAGACGAGAGGTTTTCTTACAACTTTGAAAAGTCGAGAAAAGCCGGAGTAATATCAGGTGCTTACCACTTTTTCAGTTTTGACAGCAGCGGTGCTGAACAGGCCGAGCATTTTATTGATACTGTACCTGTGTCGGACAAGGCTCTGCCGCCGGCGATAGACCTTGAATTTTACGGCAGCTATTTTGATGATCCGCCAAACAAAGAAAAGGTACAGAAAGAGCTCCGTTCTATGGCTGATAAGCTTGAACAACACTATGGTGTTAAGCCTGTTATATATACCACAGGCAAGGCATTCAGCGCTTATATCGAAGATACTGAGTTTGAAAACTACAGCACATGGACAAGACAGGTCTATGTTCCGTTTGCAAAAGCTGACAGCTGGGATATCTGGCAGTATTCGGATACAGCTGAGCTTGATGGCTACGACGGTGACGAAAAGTGTATAGATATGAATGTGTTTAACGGCACAAAAGAACAATTCGAGAAATACTGTGAAGAAAATGCTCAGAAATGATGAGCTGATAATCAGGAGGTCATAACTATGGCAAACGAAATGCTTTTAAAGTACGGCTGCAACCCTAATCAGAAGCCGTCAAGAGTTTTTATGGAGGATGGAAAGGATCTGCCGATCGAAGTCCTCAACGGAAAGCCGGGATATATCAATCTGCTTGATGCTTTCAACGGCTGGCAGCTGGTAAGAGAGCTTAAAGCTGCAACAGGTATGTGTGCTGCAACATCTTTCAAGCACGTTTCACCTGCGGGTGCTGCTCTCGGAAGGCCACTCAGCGAGACAGAGGCTAAGATCTACTTTGTAGATGACCTTGGAGAGCTCTCCCCTCTTGCCTGTGCATATGCAAGAGCAAGGGGCGCAGACAGAATGTCAAGCTATGGTGATTTTATTGCTCTTTCCGATGTTTGTGATGTTCCTACCGCAAAGATGATCCAGAGAGAGGTATCAGATGGTATCATCGCTCCGGGTTACACCGATGAAGCTCTTGAAATACTTAAATCCAAGAGAAAGGGCACCTATAACATCATCAAGATCGATGAGAAATATGTTCCTGCTGAGATAGAGCGCAAGCAGGTTTTCGGAGTTACCTTTGAACAGGGCAGAAATGAGCTGAAAATTGATAACGATATGCTCTCAAATATCGTTACCGATAACAAGGATATCCCCGATGACAAGAAGGCCGATCTTGTGCTTGCACTTATCACACTGAAATACACTCAGTCAAACAGTGTTTGCTACGTTAAGGACGGTCAGGCTATCGGAATAGGCGCAGGACAGCAGTCCCGTATCCACTGCACAAGACTTGCAGGAAACAAGGCTGATATCTGGTGGCTCAGACAGCACCCGAAGGTTCTCGGTCTGCAGTTCGTTGACAATATCAGAAGACCTGACAGAGATAATGCTATCGACGTTTATATTTCTGACGAACACGATGATGTTCTCGCTGACGGCGCTTGGCAGAATATTTTCAAGGTTAAGCCCGAAGTCCTCACTGACGAGGAGAAGAAAGAGTGGCTCACAAAGAACAGCGATGTATGCCTCGGCTCAGATGCGTTCTTCCCGTTTGGCGATAACATCGAAAGAGCTAAGAAAAGCGGTGTTAAGTATATCGCTGAGCCGGGCGGCTCAATAAGAGACGACCACGTTATCATGACCTGCAATAAGTACGGCATGGCAATGGCATTCACAGGAATAAGATTGTTCCATCACTGATTACAGAGAGGTATTAATTATGTTGAAGAAGATACTGGCAGGCATGATCGCTATGACCGCAATGCTCTCATTTGCATCATGCACTGAAAATGAAGATGATGACAGCAGCAAGGCAACTAAGAAAAGCACGGATTCTTCCGTTGTTGTAACTGAGGGAAGCTCATCAAAGGCTGAGGAAGAAACAACTACTACAACCACAACCGCTGCTACTGAACAGCCTACAGAGACCGAAACTACCACTACTACAACTGCAAAAACCGAAGAGCCTGAGCCTTCTACACCCGTAACTGACGGTGATGTATATGAAGAAGACGATTTCTCTTTAAGCATTGATAGTACAAAATGGATAAAGTATGATGCTGCAAGTGTAGATGGTGAGTCTGTAAAGGAGACTCTTGGTGTAGATGTTGGTTCTTTCAACACTCAGATCAACTGCTTATACACATATGTTGATGATCCTTCAACAACGTTTAATGTTGTTTCAACCTCTGTACCCGGTCTTAAACCTGATATGGATACAAGTGAGTTCATTGATTACTTCACACAGATTCTCGGAAGTGCAAGTGATAAGGTATCTGTTGAATCAACAGAATCCACAAAGGTTGGCTCTAATAATGCTATCCATCTGAAGCTTACTGTTGATACCGGAAACGGTGCAAAGATTTTAGAGGAGCAATATGATATTTTCGGTGACGGAAAAATGGTTGCAATGACATTTACGTCTTCCCCTGATAGTTCTGATGATCATGCAGCCGACTTTAAGGCTATTCTTGATTCATTGAAGATTAAATAAGGAGACCTGATTAATGAATAAAATATTAGTCCTTGCTGCGGCACTGATGATGAGTTTCTCTCTTGCAGGCTGTGCTGAAAAGATAAGCAAGAACTCAGATAGTTCAGGAAGCAGTTCAGCCTCTAAGGCTGATAAGTCTTCTTCAAAAGCAAAAAACAATTCTGAAGATGATATACTTCCTCACACTAATGACGGTAAACTGGAAAGTAATGTATTTGATTGCAGTTTATATACCTTTTCAGTTGATACCGAAAAATGGCTTATGACATCAGATGAAAGTCTTGATTGTTATCTTATGTATATCAAGGATGATAGTCAGGGCAGCTTCAACATTATCTCTACAACTGATGCTGAGATAAAGGCTGATGATCTGGCAGACTACGCTCAGATCATGAAGGATACAAATGAATCAGCAGGAAATATCACCTTTACATCTGATGAAGAAACTACTCTTGGCGGAATACCTGCATATAAGCTTTGCTTCACTCAGAAGCAGGATACGGGGGATCTGTCTACTGAACAGATGATCGCAATTAAGGATAACAATCTCTTTATTATTACATATTCGGCTGCGTCTGACTATTTTGAGCAGCTTAAAGCAGATGTTGATACTATGCTGGGATCATTTAAGATCAAATAATTTGTCCAACAGCTTTCGCAGAGCGATACAGGACTGACGAAAGGAATGATATGTATGAAAATTCTCGTTGTAGGCGGCGGCGGAAGAGAACACGCTATTATTATGAAGCTTGCTGAGTCTCCTTTGGTTGAAAAGCTCTACTGCGCTCCCGGAAACGGAGGAATATCACGATATGCTGAATGCTTTGATGTTTCTGCAACAGATATTGACGGAATGGTAAAGCTTGCTAAAGAACTAAAGGTTGATATGGTAGCAGTTGCCCCCGATGACCCCCTGGTTCTCGGAATGGTTGATGCTATGAGAGCAGAAGGCTTTATGACCTTTGGCCCGACTAAAGATGCTGCTATTATTGAGGGCTCTAAAGTATTTTCCAAGGAGCTTATGAAAAAGTATAAGATACCTACAGCAGGCTATGAAGTATTTACAGACAGCGAGGCTGCAATCAAGTACGTTAAAGAGCAGAACAGCTATCCTACAGTTATCAAAGCTGACGGCCTTGCACTTGGAAAAGGTGTTATACTTGCTGAAAACGAAGAAGATGCAGTTGCAGCAATTCACTCCATGATTGATGATAAGCAGTTCGGAGAAAGCAGCTCAACTATTGTAATTGAAGAGTTCCTGACAGGTCCTGAGGTTTCTGTTCTTTCATTTACAGACGGAAAAACTATCGTTCCGATGATCTCTTCAATGGATCACAAGAGAGCACTCGACGGCGATAAAGGATTGAATACAGGCGGAATGGGTACTGTGTCTCCTAACCCTTACTATACTGATGAGGTTGCTAAAGAGTGTATGGAGAAGATTTTCCTGCCGACTATGAATGCAATGAACAAGGAAGGCAGAACCTTTGAAGGCTGTCTGTACTTTGGCTTGATGATTACACCAAAAGGACCTAAGGTTATTGAATACAACTGCCGTTTTGGTGATCCTGAAACTCAGGTTGTTCTTCCAATGCTTGAGGGTGACCTTTGTGAGATATTCAAAGCAATATATGAGCACAAGCTCTCAGATGTAAAGATCGGCTGGAAGTCAGGCTCATGTGCTTGTGTAGTTATGGCAAGCGGCGGATACCCTGTTAAATACGATAAAGGAATTGAAATCGATGGCCTTGATGACAAGGGACAGGTCGATGGCGCATTTGTTTACCATGCAGGTACAAAGGTATCTGACGGAAAATTCCTGACATCAGGTGGCAGAGTTCTTGGTGTAACCTGCAACGCATATACACTGCAGGGTGCGCTTGATAAGTCCTATGAAGCGGTATCAAAGATAAGCTTCAAGGGTGCTCACTTCAGAAAGGACATCGGACAGAGAGCTCTTAAAGCTAAAACTTCCGATCCGCTTGATCTTGATTACAAAGAGGATATGGAAAACTATATTGAAGAAAACGGAGTTTATCTCCGACAGTAAGATAAAAGCTCCTGCGAAATTTCGCAGGAGCTTTCAGTCTGTCGATAAACTCAAAATAGTGCAGATTTTGCCTCGTCAGGTCTGTACATTCGTACAGACAGACTCGGCTGGAGTGAGGG
>OCVV011341244.1_pt1 | contig 17712 bp, 19 predicted proteins | sample 1539721 | NCBI WGS metagenome assembly OCVV01 (sample SAMN02144230, study PRJEB22623) | gut metagenome | biome: sheep rumen | host: Ovis aries | place: New Zealand | reverse complement strand
TAATTCATAATAATGAATTTGAATTAATAATAATTATTGAAAATAAATTGATTAATGGAAAGCTAATAGATAAAGATTTTAATGATGAATATAAACAAATAGATTTTGAAATATCTAGTAGCCTTACTGAAGAATTAAAGAAAGAATGTGAAACGATTCTTTTAGATATAAGATCTAATTGTTATTATAAAGAGGATTTTATTTTTAATCAGTCAAATGTAATATCTAGCTATATAAAAGAAAAATATAATGCTAAGCCTGAATATTTATGGGATAGTGATCCTGGATTTAGTGTATTTAGAAATTCAAATACTAATAAATGGTTTGGAATAATAATGAATATTAAAATGAATAAAATAGTAGGAGATAATGATAAAGAAATAGAAGTATTGAATTTAATGCTTCATGATAAAACAGAATATTATTTAAATAATAAAAATATATATCCTGCATATCATATGAATAAAAAGAATTGGATATCGATTATATTGGATGAATCATTATCTAATGAAGAAATATTTAAATTAATTGATATAAGCTATAATAATTCAAATAAAAAATAAGGGGGCTATGAAACTTAACAGTTTCAAAACAGCCCCTTAAAATTTGTCTATTGTATTTTTTAATTCTTTTATTATATCCTTTTCATCTATTTTTTTAATGATTTTACCTTTTGAGAAGATTAAAGCTTCACCGATTCCACCAGCTATACCTAAATCAGCTTCTCTAGCTTCACCAGGACCATTAACTACACATCCCATTACGGCAACATGAATATCCTTATTAACTGTATATAGGTAGTTTTCAATTTCTTTAGCTATTGGTATTAAATCAATTTGAGTTCTACCGCATGTAGGACAAGAAGTAAGTGTAGGAACATTTTTCTTTAATCCTAATTCCTTTAATATATCTTTAGCTGCCTTAACCTCTAAAACTGGATCAGCTGATAAAGAAACTCTAACTGTATTTCCTATTCCTAATTCTAATATTTTGCTTAAGCCAATAGAAGAAGTAATTAATCCTTTAAAATCTGTACCAGCTTCAGTTATACCAACGTGAAGTGGATAATCAAATTCTTCACTTGCAAGCTTGTAAGCTTCTAAAGCAAGCTTAATATTTGAAGCTTTTAAAGATAATACAATATCATGGAAATCTAATTCCTCTAAAATAGAAGTATGCATCTTTGCAGCTAAAATCATATTTTTAGCATTTAGTTCCATACCCTTTGGTAAGGAACCTGAATTTACACCGATTCTAATTGGTATATTTCTTTCTTTACATAAAGATACAATTTCTTTGATTTTTTCTTTATTTTGAATATTTCCAGGATTTAATCTAATTTTATCTACACCCTGCTTAATAGCAGTAATAGCAAGCTCAGGGTCAAAATGAATATCAGCAACTAAAGGAATATGGATTTGTTTTTTTATTTCTCCAATTGAATTTGCATCCTCCATATCTAATACTGCAACTCTAATGATGTCACAGCCGTATTTTTCTAGCTCTAATATTTGTTCAACAGTTTTATTTATATCTTTAGTTTTAGTGTTTGTCATACTTTGGATTAATATTGGGTTATTATCACCAATAAATCTATTTCCAATTTTGACAACACGTGTATTTTCTCTTTTATACATTGTATCACCAAAATAATTATACATTAATTACATAAAAATGTCCTAAAAAATTAAAAAATGGATTCTTTTTTATTCTAAAAGAATACTTATTAAAAAAAGAAAAAATAATTGTTGATTTACTAATCGTGTTTTGATATAATAATCGAGTAAACTAATCTTTAGGTCTGGAGGGATGAAAGATGCGTGATTTAGTTAAATTAGTTTGTTCTGAATGTAAGAACGAAAATTATTATACAGATAAGAACAAGAAGACTACTCCTGAAAGAATGGAGATTAAGAAGTATTGTCCTAAATGTCAAAAGCATACTATCCACAAAGAAAAGAAGTAGTTATCTATATAATACAATTAAGCCCTGCTGGGCTTTTTTTGTTTTATAATTGTTGACAAAACAAACATAATGCAATATACTAAAAATATACAAAATGTATAAAAATGGAGGTTGTAATATGCAAGAACAAAAAATCGAAGCTACAAAATATAATATCATCTATGCTACAATTAGTGGAATAAAAAATATAGAAGATGAAATTAGAATAGATTTTTTAAATAGCACATTAACTAAAGATGGGAAAGTGGATTTATCAAATAAAAAGATAAAAGCTATCTATGGTGCTAACGGTGCTGGTAAGTCTGCCATTATTAGTGCTTTTGATTTATATAAAAAAGTTTGTTCAGTCCCTAATTATTTAGAACAGCCTCAGGTTGTTGCTGAATTAGATGAAATAATAAATAAGAAATTGAAAAAAGCTAGTATCACAGTTGTATTTGCATATACAAAAGGCGAAAAGGTATCTAATGTATATAAACATAAAATTTCTATTTTCCATGGTGATATAGTTCCTTATCAATTAGAAGAAGAATTGTATGAGGCTAAAGATAAGAATAAATCAAATGGAGAATATAAAGAATTATTAAAAGTTAAAGATGGCTCAATAATGACTTCTATTCAATCTGAGTTTATAAAAAAAGAGATTGCAAAATTTGAAAAACTAAAATTAATTAATTCATCAATTTGTTCAAATATTATAGCGATAGTTAATTCATTAACTAAATTTATATCCGAAGAAGAATCTCAAAGAAAAAAGAATGGGCACTTATCTAAGGATTTTAATGAGCATATGATTTTCTATTGGTCTTTATTGAGTATAATTAGTGTTACTTATATGATAAATGTATATCTTGATATAAAGGATAGACATCAATATAAAAATCCATATTTTGATATTCAAAAGAAATTAAAGGAAAAAAAGGTATCAGATGATATTATAGGATTATTATCGAATAGTGATGAAAAATATTATTTTACTTCTTTAAGTGATATAGTTTTAAAAGAGGAAATTAAAGAATATGAAGAAACATATAAAAAGATAAGAGACTTCATTAAAATTATTAAACCATCATTAAAGGATATTATTATTGAGCATACTGATTATGATAAAGATAATTATAAATGTCGAAAGATATTTGTTTATAATGATTATAGAATTGATATGGAATACGAAAGTACTGGAATCAAAAAAATGGTTGAATTATATACATATATAAAGGAAGCATTTGATGGTGGAATAGTATTCATAGATGAAATAGATGCGAATATTAGTGGTGTGTTCTTAGATAAATTAATGGAATGCTTTAACGAAAATGGTAAAGGACAGCTTTGTTTTACAAGCCATAATTATTATTCTATGAATAAACTTCGTAAGTTCATTACTCTTACTACAATTGGTGAGACTGGAATGGTTGTTGATATTTCAAAAAATGGCAATTCTAATCCTGCTAATTTATTCTATAATGGTGATATCATGGATTCACCATTTAATATAGAATCATATGATTTTGAAAAAATGTTTGTAGACGAGGACTAAAATATGGAAAAGAACGGAGAGAGATATAAATTCATATTTGTTGTTGAAACAAAATCTGCAAAAGAAGATTCTGATTACGTATACATTAGAAAATTATTTAATGATCATTATTCAATAGAAGGAAAAGGTCATAAGTTACTACCTATTTATTGTAATGGAAAAGGTAATATAACAAAAAAAGGAAAACAAATAACAAAAGAAATAAATAATTATAATGGCACAAAGGCTTTTGTGCTTATATGTATAGATATTGATAGCCCAGAAAAAACAGATTCTAGAAATAAGAATAAAGAAATATATGATTATTGTGTTAAAAATAAATATAATTTTGTTTGGTTTTGCTATGATACAGAAAATGTTTTTTTAGGCAAAACAATAAAAGATGGTAAGCCTAAAACTGCTAAAGATTTTAGTAATAAAGGAAAAATTACTGATGAGATAATTAGTAGAATGAAAAAACAAACTGAGAAATATGATACAGCACCAAATAAAACAAGTAATATAATTACTGTAATTGATAACTTAGGAATAAAACTTTAGTTATCTATATAATACAATTAAGCCCAGTTGGGCTTTTTTTGTTTTATGTAAGCATTTTACGATTATTGACATAAGAAAATAATAGCACTATAATTATATAAAGTTAGTTATAACTAACTATTGAAAGAGGGTGTGATATATGTCATTAATGGTAATAATTAGCTTATTAATACCACTTGCTGGAACAACACTAGGTAGTGCAATGGTATTTTTCTTAAAGGATAATATCAATCCTAAATTACAAAAAATTCTATTAGGTTTTGCATCAGGTGTGATGATCGCTGCTTCAATTTGGAGCTTGTTAGAACCTGCAATATCAACATATAATAATTTTAAGAAGTGGTTAATACCAGCAATTGGCTTTTTAGCTGGTATTGGATTCTTGTTGTTATTAGATTATTTAATTCCACATATTCATATTGATAAACAAGAAGAAGGAATTAAAAAAGCAAAATTAAGTAAGACATTTAAAATGTTCTTAGCTATTACATTACATAATATTCCAGAAGGACTTGCTGTAGGTGTAGTAATAGCTGGAATGATTAGTGGTAATATTAATGAGCATGCAATGCTTGCATTATCTATAGGTATTGCTATTCAAAATTTCCCAGAGGGTGCAATTGTATCTATGCCACTTAAGGAAGAGGGACATTCTAAGCTTAAAGCCTTCCTATATGGATTCTTTTCAGGCATAGTAGAACCAATTGCTGCACTTGTCGCAATATTATTAACATATTATGTAAGTACAATATTACCATTTGTTTTAGCCTTCGCTGCTGGGGCAATGATTTATGTTGTAGTTGAAGAATTAATTCCAGAGGCAAACACAGGAAGCCACTCAAATTTGGCAACAATCGGTTTAGCTATCGGATTTGTATTAATGATGGTCTTAGATATAGCTTTAGGTTAGGAGGATAAAAATGATTAAGGTATATTTAAATGTAGAAGGTATGATGTGCAGTATGTGTGAGGCACATGTTAATGATGCTGTAAGAAAAATAGCTAAGGTTAAAAAAGTAAAATCAAATCATAAAAAGAATCTAACAATTATTGTTATGGAAGAAGAAAAGGATATCGATAATATTTTAAATGTTATTAAAGCACTAGGCTATAATTGCTCATTAGATAGAATAGAAAACAATTAATAATTATCATAATAGCCATATAATTAATTTTGTTGTAAAATAATATTAAATATTATTAATATAGGAGTATATAAAAATGATTAGATTGGCAGAAATAAAAGATATAGATGACATTTTAAAATTATTATTACAAGTAGATTTGGTGCATAATAAAATAAGACCAGATTTATTTAAGGCTCCAGCATCTAAATATACAAAAGAAGAAATTATAGGTATGCTAAATGATGATAATAGACCTATTTTTGTATATGAAAGTAATAATAAGGTAGTAGGATATGCATTTACAATCAAAAAGATTGTTAAAGATGATAATGTATTACAGGATCTAAAAACATTATATATAGATGATTTATGTGTAGATGAAAACAATAGGGGTATGGGTATTGGTAAATCATTATATGAATATGTCTTAAATTATGCCAAAGCTAATGATTATTATAATATAACATTAAATGTATGGAATAATAATGATAATGCAATTAGATTTTATGAGTCAATTGGAATGTCATATCAAAAATATACAATGGAGAAGATATTGAAATGAAAATTGAAATGTTAACTACAGGATTCTATTTTACAAACAGCTATGTCATTTCAAATGATAAAAAGGAATGTATAATAGTAGATCCAGGACTAAATTATAAACAAGCATCAGAATATATTAAAAAGAATTATACTCCACTTGCTATATTGATAACTCACGCCCATATGGATCATATAGATGGTATACAGTATTTTTCTAATCTCCCTATATATTTATATAAGGATGAAGTAGAACTATTTAATGACGACAATTTGAATTTATATGAAATGATTGGAAGAACAACTCCATATAAAACATATGATTTAGATACTAGAATAGTTTATGATAATGATATTATAAATATATCTGATTTTAAATTTAAGGTTATACATACACCAGGTCACACTAAGGGTTCTTGTTGTTATCTAATTGACAATGATTTATTTTCTGGTGACACATTATTTAATATGTCATGTGGAAGATGTGATTTTCCAACTGGTAGCATGAGAGATATGGAGGCTTCCTTAAATAAGCTAATGGGTATGTTAACAGATAATGTCAAATGTTATCCAGGTCATGAAGGTTTAACAGATATAGGATATGAAAGAAATAACAATCCTTTTATCAGATAAAATAATTTATTAATAGTGAAGATTAATCATAAAAAAACAATAATTTGATTATTTTTTTAAATTTATATTAAAAAAATGATTAAAAACTGAATATTATTTAAAAAATCAATTTACAAATAAAAAGATATGGTATAAAATTAATGCATAAATCCTAAGATGAGAAGAATGATTAGAAAGTATTTAAGCGAGTCCTGGTTGGTGAAAGAGGATAATACAAATAATCGGACAACAGCTCGGAGGATTAGGGAAGAACAGAGTAGAACCCTACGTTAGCTGCGTTAAAGTAATTGAGTGCTGTATATAGTTATACAGAACTAAGGTGGTACCGCGATTTTTCGTCCTTAGATTATTCTAAGGGCTTTTTTTATGGAGGAAGAGTTTATGAAAAGATTATTTTTAAAACAAGATTATAAGCCATTAATGAGTGTAAAGGAAACTGAAAAAGCTATTAAGTTTGTTCGTGATAGTTTCGAGCGTGAATTATGTAAGAGATTAAATCTTACACGTGTTTCAGCTCCGCTATTTGTTTTCCCATCAACAGGCTTAAATGATAACTTAAATGGTTTTGAAAGAAGAGTATCTTTTGACGTTAAAAACATACCAGAAGAGGTTGAAGTAGTTCAATCATTAGCTAAATGGAAAAGAAACGCTCTTGGCAAATATGGATTTGAACCAGGTGAGGGTTTATATACAAATATGAATGCGATAAGAAGAGATGAGGATTTAGATTCTATGCATTCATGCTATGTAGATCAATGGGACTGGGAAAAGGTTATTACAAGAGATGATAGAACAAGATCTTATTTAAAGAAAACTGTTAAACAAATTTACTCAGTTTTAAAATCATTATCTAAAAAGGTTGAAAAGGAATATCCTTCAATAACTCATAATCTACCTGATGATATCTATTTTATTACAACAAAAGAATTAGAGGCTATGTATCCTGATAAAACACCAAATGAAAGAGAATATGCAATCTGTAAAGAAAAGAAAGCAGTATTCCTAATGCAAATTGGTTGTAAGCTTAAATCAGGTGAACCACATGATGGTAGAGCATCAGATTATGATGATTGGAAGCTAAATGGTGATATCCTATTATATTATGATGTATTAGATATCGCATTTGAGATTTCATCTATGGGTATTAGAGTAGATGCTGATTCTTTATATAAGCAAATGAAGGAAAAGAATGAATTAGATAAGATTAATGATAAATATCATCAAGATGTATTAAATGATAAATTACCTTTAACTATCGGTGGTGGTATTGGTCAATCAAGATTATGTATGTTCATGTTAAAGAAAGCTCACATTGGTGAGGTTCAAGCATCAATTTGGCCAGAAGAAGATATTGAAGCATTAGAAAAATGTAATATTCATTTATTATAATCCATAGTTTTCTATGGATTTTTATTTGTTGACAATTAATAATAATAATAATAATATAATACTGCTGATATATACGATTTAAGGGAGGAAAATGAAAAAAATAATAATGGCTGTAATTGGCCTAGTAATGTGTTTGACTTTTTTTATTACTTCAAGTAAAGTATATGCTTTTGATCCATTAAAGCCATGGACTGAGCCTGAAGTAAGACAAACAGTTTTGAATATTTTCAATGATTTTGATGATAGTGAATTTAGAAACATTGCAGGTTCCACATATAAAGGAGAGATTTATAGATCTGGTATTCTTGATAAAAGAAGATGCATAGAATATGGAAGTGTGAATCTTGTTGTTAGAAATATTGAAGATATTACACGCAAGTATGTTGTAGGTGATGTTTCATCAATATCTGAAACCGTAGGTACTTGCAAAAAAATAAAAAATGAGTTTTCATTTAACACTGGAGTTAAACTAAAATTCTTAGACGAAATATCAGCATCTGTACAAATTAAAATTGTTAATATCGGCGCCAAGAAATCACTTGAAAGAGAGTACTCATTCAATTTTGGCTATACTTATACTTATGAATTAGAAGAACAAAATGTTATAAATGTTGAATATGATGTGAATAATATTCCTAGCGATAAAAAATCTTTTACAATTTCTAATGTTGGTTTATTTTTTGAAATTGAAATTAAAAAGATGTATACAGAAAGACGTGTGGGTTTTTTCGGAATTTATAGGTGGGAAAAAGATTCTGTAGAAAAATTGGAAGAAAACGCAATGGTTAGATATTGTGTTGATTCAGTTATAACGAAGGTATATAATGATAATACTTTTGGAAATACAGTTTCTGGAGTATATAAATTAAATAAAATTTTAAGGTCTTTTTAGTAATTATGAGGGGAGGGATAATTCTTGAAAGAAATAATAATGAATAAGAAATCGTATATATCTTTTGTTGTATTGAATATTTTGTTTGTCTTATTTATATATATGACAACATTTTATGTAATTAATGAATTATCCTCTCTCTATAGAAGAGTTAGAGATATGGATAATAATTATGTATATGTTTCAAATGTAAACATAGATAGTTTTTATTCTATAGGTGATTTAAATAATGCATATAAATATGATATTAGTTATACAGAAGACGGTAAAACTATATTATATATGAACTCTAATGCCTCAAAATATGGAATTATATATCCTTATAACGGGGGCGGTTTTTGTAAAATTGATTTATCAAATCTTGAAAAAGATAAAATATATTCATCATTTAAAGGCGATGAAAATTATTATAATTTTAACAATTTAAAGAATTTAAAATCACGATTTATTAAATTCAATTATCATTATGATTATTTAATAATAAGCGATGATTACTTTATCGAAAATGAATATTCTATGATAATAATGAATTATGTTTCAAATGAATTAAGAGAAAAAACTGGTTTTAATGAGGTTTTTGATGAAGGATTTATTATGACTGGTAATAAATTTAAGGAAGATTATGATGGAAGCTTAAAAGATACTAAGCTTATAATCATTATTATCTCAATTCTTCCATGTCTTTTTTCAATATTTTCTATTTGTAATTTGTTAAATTTCTTCTTTGATAAAGAAAAATACAATTTTAAAATCAAAATGATTTTTTATAGCAGTAAGGTTAAGTTATTATTAAAATATTTTATTTTATTTTCCTTAATTATATGTATAACTAATTTGATTAGCATTGGTATATCAAATTTATTCTTTTCGGTAGAAAATAATTTATGGCAATTATCATATTTTATAATTACTAGTATTGAAATTATTTCTTGTTTTATTATTTTTACATATAAGATAAGAAAGATATCTAAAAAATTAAAATTGGGTGAGGATTTATGATAGAAATAAATATAGATAAGAAACAATTTGATAAAGTTATATTTGAAAATGCAAAAATTGTCATAAATGATGGAGATTTTATAGGAATTAAAGGACCTTCAGGAGCTGGAAAGTCTACATTGCTTTCGATAATCGGTATGCTTGAAAGCTTTGAAGGGAAGTATTATATTGATGGTGAATTAATAAAACCTAGTGAAAAATTAAGAAAGAATAATTTCTCTTATATATTTCAAAAACCATACCTATTATCATATTTGAATGTTTATGATAACCTTGTTATGCCACTTAAAAATTTAAAAATTAAAGTTGATAAATCAGAGATAGAAAATTTATCTAAAAAATTAGGTATTTTTGACCTTTTAGATAAATACCCAGCTTATTTGTCAGGTGGTGAATGTCAAAGAATAACAATATTAAGAGCTTTTTTAGCAAGAAGAAAATACATATTAATTGATGAACCAACTGGATCATTAGATCCAAACAACTCATCTAAAGTGCTAGAACTTTTTAAAATATTAAATGAAGAATATGGTGCAACATTAGTTATGGTTACCCATAGTAATGATTATGATTCTTATTTTAATAGAAGATTATATATTGATTCTATGGAGATTAAAGAATATGATAAATAGATTTTTAAAAAGTGTTTTTAACATAAAATCTTTTACCATAACAATCTTTATTCAAATGATATTATCACTTTTAGTCTTTGGAGCATTTTCTTTCACTAAGTCATACTTAATTGGTAAAAATTCATATAATTCACGATTTATTGATTATAATATTGCAATTGAAAATGATATTGAACTTAGTGAAATAGAAGAATATGTACCAAATAGAATAAATGAATTAGAAATTATTACAAATAAAGATATAGTTGATTCTTTTGTGATATATCATTCAACTGGTTATTATGATGGAAGAATGATATCTATTTATTATTATAGTGGCGATATTAAAAATGTAATGGCTACAAAGGAAAGAAATTTTAGTATTATCAATAAAAAAGATAATAATACAGGTATATATTGTTCATTTGACTATATGGATTTTTCTGAAATAATTATTGAAGATTCTCCTTTGAAATTTGAAAAGCAGGAATTGTTTAAAATAAATGCTATTGATGGTTATATAAAATATAAAAAGGATAATAGCTTTAAGCAATTATTTATTTTAATACCATATAGCAGTTACAACACTTATAAAGTAGAATTATCTTCTGATGTAGATGTTGTTTATAAATTCAGTAAAAATTTATCATATAATGATTTTGTCAAGTTGTATTATGATTCTAGTGACATTTATACTAGACAATACTATTTACATAAAGATGACAGTATTTTATTACCAACATTTGAAATAATAAACCACTTTATTAAGATATCGTTGATTTTAATATGTGCTAGCGTATTTATTTTATTACTTGAAAAATTAAGAAAAGAAAAAGAAGATGTTATGATAAGAAAGATATATTACGAGCCACTTTATAAAATAATAATAAGAGACTCTTTAAAAAATGCTATAATCTTTTTATTATCATTTGGTATTGTAGCTATTTTCTTTTTTGTTATTTCACTAATTTGTTTAGGAATAAATCATTTTATTGTTTTTGAAGTTGCCAGTATATCATTGATTACAATTGTAATGATAGCTTTTGAAATTTTAATTACAGCTATTGTAAGAATAATACAATTCGCTAACTATAGTAGAGAGTAGAGCAAGTAAGCACTACTCTTTTTATTTTTAAACATTTTGGCACTTTTTTCTTGACAGTGCCAAACGATAGTTCTATAATATAATTGCACTTGATGATAGGGAGTGCAAAAAGCTATGTGAGGTGATAATAATGCTTACAGATCGACAAAAATTAATATTAAAAGCAATTATTGAAGAATATGTAACATCAAATGAGCCTGTCGGGTCAAAGATGTTAACCGAAAAACCTTATTTAGCATTCTCATCAGCGACACTTCGTTATGAGATGCAGCATCTTGAGGAAACAGGTTATTTAAAAAAGACTCATACCTCAAGTGGTCGCGTTCCTTCAGAACAAGGCTATAGATATTATGTAGATCATCTTATTATTAGAGATGATGATGTTGTTGAGTATTATAAATATGTTGATGAAATATTAGATAACAAATATTATTCAAAGGAAGAAGCAATTAAAAAGATTACTAATTTCCTAAGTGAATTAACAGGTTATTATTCAGCATTAATAACATCACCTAATGATTTAGCTAAGGTTTTGAAAATGGAAATTGTTCCTTTATCTGAGGATGAAGCAGTATTATTGATTGTTACATCATCAGGTAGTGTTCAATCACAAAGAATTGTAATCCCTAAGGGTTATAAGATGGATGATTTATTAAGAATTATTCAAATGTTTGATAATGCGATGTATGGTCATTCAATTTATGAAATTAGAGATATCTTATCAAATGAAGCATCTAAACCAAGAATTAGACAAATGGTAGATTTCAGAGATGATATCTTAAACTTCATGATTAAAGCATTTGAAGGATTCCTAAAAGGTGATTCAACTGATTCAGGCTTATCAAAGCTTTTAAATCAACCAGAATTCCAGGATCATCAAACAATGCAAAGAATTATAAAGGCTATTGATGGAGAAATCATGAGATCATTTACATCAAAGGAAGAAACTGGTATGAAGATTCATATTGGTACTGAGAATTTATGTGATGGTCTTGAGGAATGCTCAATCATTACTATGCCTTTTTCCATAAATGATAATGAGGGTGGTTCAATTATTTTAGTTGGTCCAACTAGAATGAATTATAGAGCTACAGTACCGCTTCTTGAATATGTTGCAAGAAGTATGAAGAAGTTAGACAAGAGGTAGGTGTTTTAAGTGGCAAAGGAAGAAAAGGACACAGAAATTAAAGAAGAAGAAAATATAGCTACAGATGCTCCAAAGGCTGAGGAAACTCCAAAAGCTGAAAAGAAAGAATCTAAAAAAGAAAAGAAATCTAAGGAGCAAGAAAAAATTGAAAAGCTTGAAGAAGAAATCAGAAAGCTAAAGGAAGATAATGCAAAATTAAAAAATGATTATCTTAAGGCTTATGCTGATAGTCAAAATTTCCAAAAGCGAATCAATGATCAAGCTATTAAAGATAGAAAATATGCATCTCAAAATGTAATTGGTGAATTAATTAACCCAATCGACATGCTAGTGCAAATTGTAAATATGCCAGCACCGTCACCTGAGATTCAAAATTATGTAATTGGATTTCAAATGATTACAAATCAATTGACTGACATATTGAAAAATGAAGGCTTAGCCCCAATTGAAGTAAAGGTTGGAGTTGAGTTTGATCCTAAGACAATGCAAGCCGTTGAAACTTCAAATCTAGATGATGTTGATGATAACAAGGTTACAAAGGTTATGCAGTCTGGATATATGTATAAGGATAGAATATTAAGACCAGCAATGGTTGTTGTTAATAAAAAGCCTAAAGAAGAGGCTAAAGAGAATAATGGAAAAGAGGAAGAATAATTATGACAAATAAAGTAATTGGTATCGATTTAGGTACAACAAATTCATGTGTATGCGTTATGGAAGGTAAGGAATCAAAGGTTATTCCTAATGCTGAAGGTGTTCGTACTACTCCATCAGTAGTAGCATTCAAGGGTGATGAAATTCAAGTTGGTGATGTTGCAAAGCGTCAAGCTATTACAAACCCTAATACAGTTTCATCAATCAAGAGACATATGGGAGATTCTTCTTATAAGGTAGATATTAATGGTAAGAAATATACACCACAAGAAATCTCAGCTATGATTTTACAAAATTTAAAGAAAACTGCAGAAGCTTACTTAGGTGATACAGTTTCTAAAGCTGTTATTACAGTTCCTGCATATTTCAATGATGCTCAACGTCAAGCTACAAAGGATGCTGGTAAGATTGCTGGTCTTGAAGTATTAAGAATCATCAATGAACCAACAGCTGCAGCATTAGCTTATGGTATTGATAAGACTGATAAAGAACAAAAAGTATTAGTATTCGACTTAGGTGGAGGTACATTCGATGTATCTATCCTAGATCTAGCTGATGGTACATTTGAAGTATTATCAACTGCTGGTGATAATATGCTTGGTGGTGATGACTTCGATAAATGTATTATGGATTGGTTAGTTGCTGAATTCAAGGCTGAATCAGGTGTTGATCTATCAAATGATAAGATGGCACTTCAAAGATTAAAGGATGCTGCTGAAAAGGCTAAGAAGGACTTATCAGGTGTTACATCTGTTGAAATCCAATTACCATTCATTTCAATGTCAGCTGCAGGCCCTCTACATTTAAATAGAACATTATCTCGTACTAAATTTGATGAATTAACTCGTCATTTAGTTGATAGATGCTTAGGACCAGTTAGAAGAGCATTATCAGATGCAAAATTAACTCCAAAGGATCTAGACCAAGTATTATTAGTTGGTGGTTCAACTCGTATCCCAGCTGTACAAGAATTAGTTAAGAGAGAATTAGGTAAGGAACCTAATAAGAGTGTTAACCCAGATGAAGTTGTAGCAATGGGTGCTGCAATTCAAGGTGGTGTATTAACTGGTGATGTTAAGGATGTATTATTACTAGATGTTACACCTCTATCTTTAGGTATTGAAACATTAGGTGGTGTATTCACTAGATTAATCGATAGAAATACAACAATTCCTTGTTCTAAATCACAAGTATTCTCAACTGCTGCAGATAACCAACCAGCTGTTGATATCCATGTATTACAAGGTGAACGTCCAATGGCTGCAGATAACAAGACATTAGGTCGTTTCCAATTAGGTGATATTCCTGCTGCTCCAAGAGGAGTTCCACAGATTGAAGTTAAGTTCGATATCGATGCTAACGGTATCGTTAATGTATCAGCTAAGAACCTAGGTACAGGTAAGGAACAAAAGATTACAATTCAATCTGGTTCAGGATTATCTGAGGATGAAATTAACAGAATGGTTAAGGAAGCTGAAGAAAATGCTGAAGCTGATAAGGCAAGAAAGGAAGAAGCTGATTTAATCAATGAATCAAGTCAATTAATCTTCCAAACTAGAAAGGCATTAAATGATTTAAAAAATGTTGATCCTGCTGAAAAGGAAAATGCAGAAAACTTATGTAAGGAATTAGAAAAAGCATTAGAATCTAAGAATATCAATGATATTAAAGCAAAGAAGGAAGAGCTTCAAAAGGTTGCTCAAGATATAGCTGTTAAGGCATATCAACAAACTCAAGGCAATCCTACTGATGGTGGTAACAACAATGGTGGCGCTTCAAACGGTGGCCATGGTGATTCAGTAGATGCTGATTTCTCAGACGTTCAATAATAAATAAGTGAAGGGCAGACCCTGCCCTTCATTAATGCTTTAAAATGGAGGTGGCCCTATGGCAGCTAATAAAAGAGACTATTATGAGGTGTTAGGTCTAAAAAAAGGTGCATCTGATGATGAAATTAAAAGAGCATATCGTCAAATGGCAAAGAAATATCACCCAGATATAAATAAAGAGCCAGGTGCTGAAGAAAAATTCAAAGAGATAAATGAAGCATATGAAACATTATCTGATCCTAATAAAAAGGCTAGATATGATCAATTTGGCTTTGAAGATCCTACTCAAGGCTTCGGTGGCGGTGGATTTGATGGCCAAGGCTTCGGCGGAGGCTTTGGTGGATTTGAGGATATAATCAATTCTTTCTTCGGTGGTGGAAGAAGACAATCATCAAACGGACCTAGACAGGGCGCAGATGTTGAAAAGCAAATGAACATCACCTTCGAAGAGGCTGTATTTGGTTGTAAAAAGAAAATTAGATTATCAGTTGATGAGGATTGTATCCAATGTGGTGGTACAGGCGCCGCATCTAAAAACGATATCAAGCCATGTCAAAAATGTGGTGGACGTGGTAGAGTTTATATGCGTCAACAAACAATTTTTGGTACATCAACAGTTGAAAGTATATGTCCTGACTGTAGAGGAAAGGGTAAGACTGTAACTAAGAAATGTCCAGAATGTAATGGTACAGGTAGAGTAAGAAGAACAAAGGATGTTGAAATAACAATTCCAGCAGGTATTCAATCAGGTATGTCACTACGTATGGAAGGCTATGGTCAATCTGGATTTAATGGTGGACAACCTGGTGATTTATATATCCAATTCATTGTTCAAGAACATCCAAACTTCAAGCGTGATGGTCAAGATATAATTCTTGAAATACCTATTTCAGTTGCACAGGCCGCACTTGGCGATACAATTCAGGTTCCAACAATTGATGGACCAGTTGATTTAAAGGTTCCTGCAGGTACTCAGCCTGGAACAAAGCTTCGTTTAAGAGGCCGTGGAACGAAAAATCCAAAGGGTGGAATTGGTAGAGGAGATCAATACGTTATATTCAATGTAGTTGTTCCTACAAACCTATCAAGTGCTGAAAAGAAATTATATGAACAATTAAAGGACGAAGAAAAAGTAGAAAAGAAATCTCCTTGGGAGAAATTCGTTCAAGGTTTCAAAAATTTATTTAAATCATAATTATTTTGGCATAAGTATATCTTATGCCTTTATTTTTATTGAATAAAATTATTGTTTGTGCTAACATTTTATTTAGGAGGGCTTATAGTTATGAAAACATTAGGTAACATTATTTGGTTTATCTTTGGTGGTCTTGAAATGGCATTAATTTATTTCATTATTGGCGCAGTATGCTGTGTTACAATCATTTTAATTCCACTAGGATTACAATTATTTAAATTAGGAAGATTCGTCATTTGGCCATTTGGTAAAAAGGTTGAAGACGTCAATGCGAATGGATTTAAGATTTTCATGAACGTATTATGGTTAGTATTTGGTGGAATCGTAACAGTAATTATGCTATATATTATTGGTGCAATATTCTGTATAACTGTAGTAGGTATTCCATTTGGTTTACAATGGTTTAAATTAGCTAAATTCTCATTTATGCCATTTGGTCATGATTTCGTTAAAGACGTTCCAGCTCCAGCAGCAGAATAAATGATTCTAAAAATATCCCTTCGATTTGAAGGGATATTTTTTTGATAGTCCTAAAACTATCTTTACAAAATATTATCGGTATGATATATTTAAATGGCAATATAATTATGGGGGAGAAAAATATATGAATAGTTTAAAAAAAATTGCATTTTTATGTATGTTTATATTTTCAATATTTTTATTGTCTTGTAGTGAAGATAATATGAAAGTAAATTATAAATATTTAAATGAACATAATGCATGTGCTGTTACAGTTGGAAAAAAATATGATTTAAATAAATATTTAGATCATTATTATGATTATGATGAATATGTAGGACAAGAGTATGATTATGTTTGTTTTGGTGTTAATTATGAAGACAGAGATAATTACACAAAAGACGATTTAGCTACTATTGCTTATTTTGTTAAACATTATGAAAAATATGCTTTTGTTATGTTCTTCGGATTTGAAGAATATAGTTTATTGGAAGATGCATATTCACAAAATAATATTGAACATTTTGAAAATAACCCTGCTCAGTTTAGATTTTTATCTTACTATAATGGCAAATCAATACAATCAGGTAGTGTCTCATCAAATGTCACTGATTTTATAACAGAATTTATTTGTGAGTCAACTTTTAGAATGCAATTATTTAATGAAAAGAAATAGAGTGATTTTAAGTAATTGAATTAAAAAGTATTAACAAAATTTGTTAATAATTCATCTTCTGAAAAAATAATAATACTAAATAATATATCTTTAAAATTTGATTCTAAAATATCTCTTCATTTCGAAGGGATATTTTTTTATTATTTTATATAAAAAGATATAACTTGAATATTATAACAATAATTGTTATAATTTATTTAGATTTTTATTTGGAGGATGTTTTATGGAACAAAATCAATTTGAAGGCCTAGAAGAAATCGAAGTTACTGATGTAAAATCTGAAGAAGAAGTTAAAGGCCTAAAGGAATATGAAAAATTATTATTAGCTGAAAGAGATAGAAACGATTACGAAAAAGCTCTTAATTTAATTAAATTTGGTTGTTTTGAACAAAAAGAAGAAACAACTATGGATT
>OCVV012886418.1_pt1 | contig 17713 bp, 11 predicted proteins | sample 1539721 | NCBI WGS metagenome assembly OCVV01 (sample SAMN02144230, study PRJEB22623) | gut metagenome | biome: sheep rumen | host: Ovis aries | place: New Zealand | reverse complement strand
TCCTTCAGCCGGTAGTACTTCTCGTACTCACCACTCTCCGGGTTGTATCTCATCTGCGACGTGAAATTCATGCCGCAAAGGTAAGCATAAAATTTTTTACCGCTGTGTTCTACAACGCGGTTTTGGCATATTGTCGAGACTAACTGGCTGAAAATCAAACGCAACTTTTTTGAAAAAAGTTCAAAGCGTTAAAGTTGGGCTAAAATAAAGCAATGAACTAACTTCGTTAAACGTTGAACGTTTAAAGTTTAACGTTTAACGAAGTTTCATTTTTCATTCTTCATTCTTAATTGATTATTTCAGCAGATGTTTGTCGAGGAAGTTTTCGATGCGAGTGAAAAGATGTCGGCGCGTGTTGCCTCCGAAAATGCCGTGGTTACGATTGGTGTAGGTTTGCATTTCGAACTGGATGTTGGCCTGAGTAAGTAGTTCAAATAGTTCTGCTGCGTTTTGGAAATGGACATTATCGTCAGCGAGTCCATGACAAATGAGCAGGTCACCATGCAGTTTTTGATAGCGATGAAGAGGAGAAATGTCATAGCCGTCAGGGTTTTCCTGAGGAGTGCGCATATAGCGCTCAGTATAAACGGAATCGTAGAAACGCCAATCAGTGACAGGGGCTACAGCAACACCACAATTGAATACGGGACGACCTTCGGACATAGACATGATTGTGTTGAATCCACCAAAACTCCATCCCCAAATGGCGATGCGGTCCTTGTCGATATAAGGAAGGGAACCCAGATAGAGAGCGGTTTCCACTTGGTCTTTCGATTCCTTGTCGCCCATCGTCATGTAGGTACATTTTTGGAAATCGGCGCCACGTCCACCTGTACCTCGTCCATCGACACACACCACGATGTACCCCTTCTGAGCAAGTCGATGTTCCCAAATGAGTCCACGAGCATTGCCATTGTCCCAAGAGTTGTGAACTTGCTGATTGCCTGGACCGCTATACTGATACATCAGCACAGGATACTTCTTGTTGGCATCGAAGGAAGCAGGTTTTACCATCCAGCCATTGAGTTCCACTCCTTCAGAAGTCTTGAAAGAGAAAAGTTCTGGTTTTCCGATATTTAGCTTGGCATACGCTTCCTTGAGTGGAGCATTGTCTTCCAACACACGGATTTGTTTGCCCGAAGCATTGTAGAGGGAAGTGATGTTTGGAGTATTGAGGTCGGAGAAGTTATTGACAAAGTATTTGCAACTTACAGAGAATGTGGCGGAGTTGAAGCCCTTGTTATTGGTAAGTTTGGTTTTCTTACCCTTGGCATCTACCTCATAGATATATTGCTCAAGCGGACTGCCTTCGTTGCTGGCATAATAAAAATGCTGCCCTGTGGCATCAGTGCCATAGTAATCAGTTACGACGAAATTGCCCTTAGTGAGTTGGCGAATGAGTTGTCCTCCACTCGAGTAAAGATAGAGGTGAGCATATCCATCGCGATCAGAGAGAAGGACGAATTGCTTGCTTGAAAAATCGAGATGGTGGAGGAATGAAGTCTCGATGTATTTGTTAGATTTCTCACGAACAGCCAACTTAGCAACTCCGGAACGAGGATTCACAAAGTAGATATCGCATTGGTTCTGATGGCGATTGAGTGTAAGGACAGCCAATTTGTCGGCCTCTCCAGTGAACTGTATGCGAGGAATGTAAGTGTTGGAATCTTGAGGTACATCGAGTTTACGAGTGACACGGCTCTTGATGTCGAAACTATGTACCGATACCTTGGAATTGCGCTCACCAGCCTTTGGGTATTTATACTCATAAGAACCTGGATAGAGCTGATAATCCGTCATTTCAGGGCTTGTGCCCTTGAAGTATTGGAAAGCAAAAGTGCGCACGTCGGTTTCATCAAAACGGACCCATGCCAGCATCTGAGAATCGGAAGAGAAATCGTAAGCGCAATCGTATTCAAATTCCTCTTCATACACCCAGTCTGGCTTTCCATTGATGATGTGATTGAACTTTCCATCGGTCGTGATTTGACTCTCTGCATTGTTGAATAGCAACTTCACGAGGAACAGGTTGTTATCACGAATAAAGGCAATCATGGTACCATCGGGCGAGAACTTTGGCACCTCCTGCAAGTTGCCATTTTTAGAAAGAGGTTCGAGCGTGTGATTGCGCACATTATAAATATAATAAGTTGCAGTGGCAGAGTGACGATAAATGGCTTGCTGATTGGTGCCGATAAGGATGTTCTTGCCATCTGGCGAAATGATGTAGTTAGAGAACCTATCCAACTTCTTCCCACGCGCTGTGGTGAGGTCGAGCAGTGTTTCTGTCACTTCCCCAGTCTTGTAGGAACAGCGCAAAATCTTCTTGCCATCGTCTGAAATCTTGGAATAAGACTCCCCATCTGCCATAGGACGAAGTCCACTAATGCGGCGTGGCATGTAGCGGTAATTTACTACATCCTCCAAAGAGATGTTTTGTGCAAACACAGAAAATGTGGCAAAAAACAACATTGCCAACGCAAAATATTTCTTCATATCATCATTTTTTTGTTATTTTGCAAAGGTAAAATAAAAAATGAAGAATGAAGAATGAAGAATAAAAAATTTTTTAACGATAACGAAAACGATAACGAAAACTTTCCATCCGGATGGCATTTTTCACTTTTCACTTTTCACTTTTCACTCTTAATTTGTCTCGCCGCTCTGATTTTGGTAAGTTGCGGAAATCCTCAAAAAGAGCTGAAAAAGCAACTTCCAGGCAAGGCTGATATTATTTCGGAACTGAAACAAAAGGCTGACATCGTGACAACCGAACTGAAAGTGCGCAAGGTGGCAATCTACGATTCGAGTAAAAGCGAGAAATTCACTTGGAAGAATCCCAACACTTGGAAATGGGGCGACCAGAAATGCATCATTCCTATCGAGGTGACACTGAAATACGGGTATGACCTTCGCAACCTAAGTATCAAGAACGTGGAAATAGAGGAAGACAGCAGCATCGTGGTGATTCACCTGCCCAAGCCAAAAATCATTGACGCGGGTTATAACACCTATATCGATGAAAAAAACATCGTGAAGATGTCAACGGGGTTGCGCTCGGAAGTGGGTCATGCCTTGCAAGAGGAAATTCGAAGAAAAGGATACGAAGCGGTGTTGAAAGACGACCTCGTTAGTAGTGTGGGTGATGATGTGAAACGCAATGCTCAAACGCTTTTCACATCCATCGTGAAAAGTATGGGATGGGAACACGTAGTTGTGGAAGTAGAATAGATTATGAAACAGAAAGACAACAATAACTGGATGTCGAGTGGTCTTCAAAACACAGGCCAATGGATACATCTGCTTTTCCTCATCGTGATAGGTGGGTTGATTGGTCTTGCCATCTATGGTGTGAAGACTTGGGTGGATGAACTGAAGAATCCTAAAGAAATCGCCATCGAGAAATCACCCATCTCCATCGAAAGCGTAAGACCGAAGGGGGAACTCTATTTGAGTAGTGCCATTGTGGAGGACTATGTCACCCTTCGCCGCACAGAAAAGCATCTCGGACTCATCCCTGAGGAACATTCATGTGTGCAGATTTTGAAACAGAAAGTAAGTTTCAAAATTGATTTAGACAAAATCATCTACAAGCCTGACACACTGAATGTTATCATCGTCACCCTACCCGACCCTGAATATGTGGCATCCACTCAGAACACGCCATTTATGTCGGATGACGAGAGTTTTTGGGAAAAGGAACTACCTTCGACAAACGGGTTGAAACGAAAGGTGGAAGAGAAGATAAGGAAACGTTACGACACAGCGCAGAACCGCAAACGTGCCAACAAATATGCAGAAGAGGCTGTGTCAGCCATGCTCATGCAAATGGGATACGAAGTGAGGTTTACTCCAAAGATAGAACAAAACAAAAAGTAATAAACCTTACCAAAAACAATTCATGCTCAGGAGAATCATCATCGTGCTATTGGCTATTGTTGCCCTCACCACAAAGGCACAACTGACGGACTGGCGAAACATTTCGAGCCATAACTTCGTGATGAAAATCATCCACGACCAGAACTACCTTTACGTGGGTACAAAGGGCGGCGGCATCGTGAAGATTGACAAGCAGAGCGGCGAGCAGACAGTACTCAAACGTGCCGACGGGAGCATGACGGGAAATTACATTACCGACATGGCGTTTCACAACGGCGAGCTGTGGGTTGGCACGGAGTTCAACGGCTTGGCAAAGGTGACTGACGACGGCATCGAGAAATACGACAAGAGGAATGCCGACTTTCGCATCAACCAGCACTTTTCCGGCTTCTATTTCAATGCCGATGGAACCATGCTTGTGGGTAGTATCGCGTCTTTGTACACTTTCGACGGCAAGAAATGCACAGCCACATACGACATCAATCTGCTTAGCCCCTACTCCTACGTCAAGAAGATTAGGGCTGATGGCGACGGGCGTATATGGGTGGCGTGCTACGATGCGTTGAACATGTATAACCTCTGTCTATTCACGCCCAATGATTTGGTACAGTACAACATTCCTTACGGGAAAGCGAATAATATCGAAACTGACAAAGACGGATGCCTGTGGATAGCGACAAACAATGGACTCGTCAAGTTCGACGGCAACGATTTCACGCACTACACGCCCGACAACTCTGCCCTACCTGAGGCGAACATCACAGACCTGACTATCGACGAGAAGGACAATCTGTGGATGATGAGTGAACACTATATTACTAAGTACGACGGTACGAACTTCACGGCCTATCCCTATCAGCTGAACGTCGCGAACGATTATCTACTGACCATCGATGTCGATAACGACAACGTATATGTAGGCTCACGTTTCGAGGGCTTGCTAAGGCTCACTGACCATGGATTGACAGCCATTCCGCTCACTGACAACCAGCTCTGCAACAGCGGCATATCCTATTCCAGTGGCTGCATTGATGGCAAAGGCATTTTCTTCGCCAGCACACAGAATGGTTTCCAGACCTACAACATTGAAACGGACGAATGTCATATTGAACCTATGGGGGTGATTGCCCAAACGGAGACCGACCGCAACGGCAACGTCTGGTTACTCTGGCCCTGGTTTGCTACCGACACCTGCCTTGTGGAAATCACCACGACGGGCAAGAAAGCCTACATGAGAAACGACTATCCATTCAGCGAAGCCGATGCCAACCTCATCAAGTTCGACCGCAAGAACCGCCTCTGGATAGCCACGAACAAAGGTCTCTACATGCGCGACGGCGAGACGTGGACGACCTACAACAAGAGCAATTCCAGCCTCTCCGAGACAGTCCAATGCATGGACTTCGACAGCAACAACCGCCTTTGGTGCGGCACCTTCGGCAGCGGCCTTTTCTGCTTCGACGGCACACGATGGAGCAACTACACCACCTCCAACTCGTCTATCCCATCCAATTACTTGGGTACGGTGACCGTCGATAACAACAACGTCGTGTGGCTGAATTGCCGTGATCCACGCTATCCCGACAAAATGGGGTCAGAATTCGGCTTAGGACTGACACGCTTTGAGGGAAACACATGTACAACCTACAACCACAACAACTCGCCGCTGCCGAGTGACTGCTTCTGGGGCGTGCAGGTCGATGCCGACAACCGTCTCTGGATAGCAACCGCAGGAGACCTCAGCGTTGTCGGTCTTGCTTGCTTCGATGGAACTGAGTGGACTATCTACAACACCGACAATTCAGGCATCGTCCTCAACGAGGTAACAAAAATCACCCTCGACCCCAAGCACGACTTCATTTGGCTCACTCATCACCCCGGGCTCGGTCTTTCCGTGGCACGCATGAATTGTAAGACTTCGGACATCACACCCACACCCATCCAACAACCCAATTCTACTTTATCATACGATCTTCAAGGCAAGAAGGCAATCCCGCAATTCAAAGGAATAGTTATAAAGAACGGTAACAAATACTTAATAAAATGATTTCCAGATTATTCTGATTATTATTCAATATCGAAAACAATCAAGAAAATCTGGAAATCATGACTTCCTAATTCTATTTTATTCTGTCTGCGAGTTACATCACTACTTCAACGGTATGTGCACCTTCGAGTGCTGGAATGACATTGCCATCGATGGCTTGTCCATCCACAGTGATGCTCTTCACACCTTTCTGCACGCCATTAGGATTGCTGACATGGATGAGGTATTCAGCACCACGGAACTGACGCTTCACCGTGAATTCGCGGCACGAACTTGGCACGCATGGGTCGATGAGCAGTCCTTCGTAGCTTGGTTTCACACCAAGAATATACTGACTTGCCGTGAGCCACATCCACGCTGCCGTACCTGTGAGCCATGAGTTCTTGCCTTCGCCAGGACGAGCAGCATCCTTGCCGGCTACCATCTGACAGTTGACGTATGGTTCCACCTTGTGCAAAGTCTGGTCCTTGATGAACACAGGGCTGATTTTCTTGTAGAGTTCCCAAGCATCGTTTCCACGAGAAGCCACGGTATCGGCAATAATCACCCAAGGATTGTTGTGGCAGAAGATACCCGCATTCTCCTTGTAACCAGCGGGATAAGAGGAGATTTCACCGTATTCCACATAGTAGCGAGTGAAGGCAGGATTATTGAGCACCATGCCATGCTCGGAGTCGAGGTATTTCTTGCAAGAATCGAGCGCCTTGTCCACCATGCCATCTTCAAGTCCGATACCAGCCATAGCACACCAGCCCTGACTCTCGATGAATATCTTACCTTCCTCATTCTCGTGCGAACCAATCTTGTTGCCATAGAAGTCGTAGGCACGCAAGTACCATTCGCCATCCCAACCATGCTTCTTCACAGCTTCCACCATGGAGTCGATGCACTTTTGGGCACGAGCTGCTTCGTCCTTGAAAGAAGCAGCGCATTTGCCATCGCTCGCTCTCTTTTCCAACTCCTTGCAGAGTTCGACGTAATCTTTTCCGCAAACCACAAACAAGCCAGCAATCATCAGACTCTCAGCCTTGCTACCAACGGAATTGTTTTCTGTAGTTTGGAAACTCTCGTTAGGGTCCCAAGAGAAGCAATTGAGGTTGAGACAGTCGTTCCAGTCAGCACGGCCAATGAGCGGCAAGGCATGAGGCCCCAAATTCTCCACCACATGATTGAAGGAAATGCGTAGATGCTCGAAAAGACTCACTTCGGTGCCAGGCTCGTTGTCCCAAGGCACCATTTCGTCGAGAATCGAGAAGTCGCCCGTTTCCTTGATATATGCCACAGTGCCAAAAATGAGCCACATAGGGTCGTCGTTGAATCCACCGCCAATGTCGTTGTTGCCTCGCTTAGTAAGTGGCTGATACTGGTGATAGCAACCGCCGTCAGGGAACTGAGTGGAAGCAATGTCGATGATGCGCTCACGAGCACGAGAAGGAATCTGATGGACGAAACCCACCAAATCCTGATTGGAATCACGGAAGCCCATGCCTCGTCCAATACCACTCTCGAAGAACGATGCCGAGCGAGAGAAATTGAACGTAATCATGCACTGATACTGATTCCAAATGTTCACCATGCGGTCCAGTTCCGCATTGCCGCTCTTCACCTGATACTTATCGAGCAAAGCATCCCAATAAGCCTTCAACTCATCGAAAGCAGCATCCACCTTCGCTGCCGTATCAAAAGCAGCAATCGTTTCCTGCGCGCGCTTCTTATTGATAATTGTGCGGTCGAGTTCGCCCAAAGACGTAATCAATCCAGGAGTCTTTTCAGCATATTTCTCCTCTTGTGGTTGCTCTACATAACCCAGTACGAAAACGAAATCACGGCTTTCACCTGGAGCCAGCTCCACCTCGATATAATGGGAAGCTATAGGACTCCAACCATGTGCCACACTGTTTTTTGGCTTGCCTTCCATCACGCAATCAGGGTTGGCAAACTCATTGTAGAGTCCGATGAAAGACTCGCGGTCGGTGTCGAAACCATCCACAGGGACATTCACACTGTAGTATGCGAAATGATTTCTGCGCTCCTTATATTCTGTCTTATGGTAAATGGTGCTACCATCAATCTCCACTTCTCCCGTCGAGAAATTGCGCTGGAAATTTTCCATATCTGTAGCGGCATTCCACAGACACCATTCAGCAAAAGAAAAAAGTTTCAACGAACGCTTCACCTGACTATGATTCGTGAGTGTGAGTTTTTGCACTTCGCACCATTTCTTGAGAGGCACAAAGAAAAGCACACTTGCCTCCACACCATTCTTCGAACCAGTGATGCGCGTGTAGTTCATGCCATGACGACATTCATAGCTATCGAGCGGTGTCTTGCAAGGCTTCCATCCTTGGTTCCAAACCGTTTCGCCATCCTTGATATAGAAGTAGCGACCACCATTGTCCATAGGCACGCCATTGTAGCGATAGCGCGTGATACGACGGAATTTGGCATCCTTGAAAAAAGAATAACCACCAGCAGTGTTTGAAATAAGAGAGAAGAAATCCTCGTTGCCCAAGTAATTAATCCAAGGCCAAGGAGTCTGTGGGTCTGTGATGACATACTCCCTTTGAGCATCATCAAAGTGACCATAAACCTTTTTTTCCATGATATTTTGTGAGTTTTATAGTTTTTGATTTGATGTGTAATTATGTTTTTGCGAAGAGAGGTTGAATCATTAATCGTTTCTGTTTGCAAATTTAATGCTTTTTTGGGACACAAGCACCTTTCTACAAAGAAAAACAATGGTTTTCATTTAGCCATTTATAAGCCTTTGCCTGTTTCTTGCCCACCACCCAAAGCTCGATAAAGCGTAACATAGCGCTGCACCTGTTCAAATTGGTCGGCAAGCAAAGAGAGACGTGCTGAAAGCAAAGATTGCTGAGCTGTCAGCACCTCCAAAAAGGAAGTGGTACTACTATTTTCCATCAGCAAATGAGTACTATGTACAGCATCTTCCAAGCGAGCCACTTGCTGAGCATCCACCTCACATTTGGCACGTGCCGACTCCAATCCACTCAAGGCATTATTCACTTCTGCACCTGCATCCAACAGAACTTGCACAAAAGTTTGCTGTGCCTCCTCTTGTTGTGCTTGAGCCACTTTCAGATTTGCCGTCAACTGACCTTTCTTGAAAAGGGGTTGCACCAACGAACCCACTGCATTTGCCAACATATCAGCGGGATTCAGAGAACCATTCAGGTTGCTCCAACCGGCGCTACCACTCAGCGTTAGCGAAGGATAGAAAGCAGAACGAGCAGCATTTGTGGCATAAAAAGCACGTGCCACAATTTTCTCTGCCCGACGCACATCGGGACGATTTCCCAGCATCTGCAATGGAACACTTTCCACCTTCTTTTCTTTCACCGACTGAAAAACTTTTTCAAACGGAGGCAATGGCAAGGAAGCCACAAATTGATTGGAGGGGAGACCTATCAAAGCACTCAGCGTGTTTTCCAGTTCCTTTATCTCCTGTTTCAAATGAATCAGTGAACCCTCCACTCTCAAAGCATTTGCTTCAGCTTGAGCCACAGCTGCTTCTGTCGTCATTCCTCCCTCTTTCATTGCCTTCAGAACGCGCACATCTTCCTGCCAATTCACGAGCGTTTGCTCGGAAAGCTGCATTTCGTTGTGAAGCATGGAAAGTGTGTAGTAAGAGATAGCAACCGTGGCGCAAAGTCCAGTGCGCACAGCTTGTCGGTAATCGAGGGCTGCTGCATAGTCCATCTGTTGTTGCATCTTCTGATTCCGTAACTTTCCGAAAATGTCGATTTCCCAAGAAGCAGAAAACAACTCGCTATGACTCCAAGAAGGATTTGCATTGGGAGAAAAACTTCCCCCACCCTGCACTCCCATCTGCAAATCGGGAAGAAATGCCAATTTGCTTTGACGTAGTCGAGCAGCCGCAGCATCGATACGAGTTTGAGCTATTCGCAAGTCGGTGTTGTGGAGTAGCGCCGAGTCATTCAGTTGCTGAAGCGAAGCATCATCTGGGAGTGAAAGACTTTGCAAAAGGTCTTCAGCTTGCAGTTCTTCTCTACCTTGCACCAATTTGTCATAGGATGATACAACAGACTGAACATCAACCTTTTGATAGTTATCATATATCTTGCAACTATTCAAGAAAAACACCACATGGAGAGAAAGAAAAGCAAGTACGATTCCATCTTTCTTCATAAGCGCATGATTCTTTTGACGAGAAGCAATGAGCGTCGTATTATGTATAAATAACTTCAACATTTTTCAGAAATCAAGGATTAAGTTGATGAGTACGTTTTGGGAACACCTTTTCTTCTATCCATTGGAACACGATGAAGAGCAAAGGCACAATGAAGAGCAAAGCAATTGTGCCTATCAGCATGCCACCGATGGTACCTACACCTAAAGAGCGATTGCCATTGGCTCCGACACCCGTGGAAAAAGCCAGTGGAAGCAAACCGAAAATCATGGTGAGAGATGTCATGAGGATAGGTCGAAGTCGAACAACTGCAGCACTCAGTGCCGCTTGAACTATCGACATACCATGTTTTCTTCTCTCCGATGCATATTCGGTGAGGAGAATCGCGGTTTTCGACAGCAAACCAATCAACATGATAAGTCCCGTCTGCATATAGATATTGTTTTCAAGTCCCCATATCTTGGCAAAGATGAATGAACCTGCCAAGCCAAATGGCACACTCAGAATAACAGCCAACGGCACGAAAAGATTTTCGTACAACGCACAAAGAATCAGATAGATAAAGACAATACAGATGATGAAAACGAGAGTGGTGGTATTGCTTGTAGTGGATTCCTCACGCGTCATACCTCCAAACTCATATCCATAGCCTTCGGGAAGCACATTGGCAGCTTCCTCACGAATTGCCTGAATCATCTGACCCGAACTATATCCATCGGCAGCGACACCACTCACTGAAATGGAAGGGAAGAGATTGAAACGGCTCAATGTTTCGGAACCATACACACGAGTAAGTTTTACGTATTGTCCTATCGGCGACATTGTTCCACTCTTTGAAGCCACAAACATATTGTTGAGAGATTCCGTGCTGAGACGATATTCTGGCGATGCTTGCACCATCACGCGATATAGTTTGGTGAAGCGATTGAAATTGGAAGCATAAATACCACCCACATAGCCCGAAAGCACACTGAGCACATCGCTTGGCGACACACCATTCTGCTTGCACCGAGCAGCATCCACCTCAAGGCGGTACTGCGGATATTTCAGACTGAAATTGGTGAATGTCCTCGACACCTCCTCACGCTGATTCAATGCTACAATCAATCGTTCGGTCCATTGCTGCAATTCCTCAATCGTTCCTCCGTGCTTGTCCTGGATGTAAAGTTCAAAACCATTGGTTCGACCAAAACCAGGAATCATCGCTTGTGTGTTCACCTGAATCTTCGCATTCGAGATGTCTGCAGTTCGACGATACACCTCTTCCATCACCGAATTGATGTCGTCGTCCGAACCCGTTCTCTCTTTCCAGTTTTTGAGTTTCAGCGTGAAATTACCATTCGAAGACGATTGGTCGAAACTCGTACTATTACCTGCCACCTTGGAATAAAGTCGCACCTGAGGAATGTCCTTGATACGTTCTTCCACCTTCTGCAAGATGCCGTATGTCTGTTTCAAACTGCTGCCAGGCGATGCCTGTACATTCACATAGATAGTTCCCATATCCTCGGCAGGCACCAAACCCGTCTTGGTGGAACGCATCAACAAAACGAGTCCAATAACAGCAACTGCCACCAACACTCCTGCCAACCACTTATGGCGGAAGAACTTGAATACGAGCAGTTTGTATTTGTTTATCATCGTCTGAAAGGCAGTATCAAAAGCAATGTGGAAGCGGCTTGAGAAACTCAGTTTCTCCCCACTTTCTTCATCAGCATGAGGTGTCATTATCAAGGCACATAGTGCAGGAGACAGCGTCAATGCGTTCAGACAGGAAATGGCAACAGCAATTGCCATGGTGAGTCCAAACTGCGTGTAGAAAGTACCTGTCACACCATTGATGAAGCACACAGGAATAAACACTGCCATGAAGACAAATGTGGTGGTAATCAGTGCAGAAGTGATGCCATCCATCGCTTCCAAAGTGGCATGATAGGCAGAGCGATACCCTTCATCAAACTTTGCCTGCACGGCTTCCACCACAACGATAGCATCATCCACCACCGTTCCAATCACCAACACAAGAGCAAAGAGGGTGAGCATATTCAAACTGAACCCCACGAGGTAGAGGAAGGCAAAAGTACCTATCAAAGAAACAACAATGGCTACTACAGGAATCAATGTGGAGCGCATACTCTGCAGGAACAAATAAACCACCAGCACCACCAGCAGCAAGGCTTCTATCAATGTGCGTGCCACGCTATGGATGGAGGCATCGAGGAAGTCCTTCTTGCTCTCCAAATTCTCCATCTTGATTCCCTTAGGCAACGATTTCGCAATTTCCTCCATCTCGGCATCTATCTGCTCAATAATGGCATTGGCATTCGAACCACTTGTCTGCGTAATCGAGATATTCACACTGGGGCAACCATTCGTTTCAGCAATGAAATTATAGTTCAACGAGCCCAATTCCACTCGGGCTATATCCTTGATTCTCAACACTTCTCCATTAGGCAAAGCCTTCACAACCATATTCTCATAACCCGCTTCTTCCTCGTAGGTTCCTCGATATTTCAGCACATATTGAAAGGTGTTTTCGGAATCAGCACCCAGCGTTCCTGTGGCTGCTTCCAAATTCTGCTCATCGAGCACACGAGTCACATCTGCAGGGACTAATCCATATTGAGCCATCTTGTTGGGATTCAACCAAATGCGCATGGAATAGTCGGCACCAATCACATTCACATCGCCCACTCCTGGAATTCGGGAGAAACGCGGTTCTATATTGATTTTTGTGTAATTGGAGAGGAAACTACGGTCAAAACTCCCATCGGGACTATACAGTGTGATTTGCTTGATGTTGCTGGTTTGACGTTTTCTCACCGTGATACCAGCACGAGTCACAGTGCTTGGCAACCTTCCCTGCACCGTTGCAACTCGGTTCTGCACATTCACCATTGCCATGTCGGGGTCGGTGCCCTGACGGAAAAAGACGGACACGTTAGCACTTCCCGTGTTGGAGGCAGAAGATGACATATACATCATGCCTTCAACACCATTGATGGCTTCTTCTAAAGGTACTACCACACTTTTCTGCACCGTCTCAGCATTTGCACCTGTATAGTTGGCGTTCACTCTGACGGTAGGTGGTGCTATTTCGGGAAACTGCTCTAGTGCCAATTGCGAGAGTCCAACTAATCCAAAAATGAGAATCAGTACGGAAATCACACCTGCCAGTATCGGACGATCTATAAATGTTCTTACTTTCATAGTAAGCCGTTAAGTTTTTAAGTTTCTGAGTTTGTAAGATTTTGAGGCTTTTATTTCCTCTTCACTTCCGCTCCTTCTTTCACCAATCCTGCACCTTCGCTGATGATTTCCTCACCCACTTGCAGACCACTCTCCACCACATATTCCTTGCCGTTATTGAGTCGATAGACTTTCACCTCAGCGGATTGTGCTTTGCCATCCACCACCTTCCACACAAACACCTTGTCCTGCAACTCGTAAGTGGCCTCTTGAGGAATCACAATGCAATTCTCCTTCACAATCGGCAGAATCACGGTACCGGCTCCACCATTGCGAAGCACATGCTGAGCGTTCCTGAAACTCGCTCTCAAACTGACTGCACCCGTACTTTCATCCACGATTCCACTCACCGCATCAATCTTACCCACCTCTCCATACATCTTTCCATTACTCATGCGAAGCGACACGGCGGGCATCTGTTTCACGAAGGCTTGCAACGAGCCATATTCCTCCATGAGATTGAGCATCTGCGCCTCACTGATTGAGAAATAAGCATGCATCACGGCATCGTCCGACACGGTAACCAAAGGATTGGAGATGTTGCTACTCACCAAAGCACCAACACGATAAGGAATCATACCTGCCACACCATCCACAGGACTCTTCACCAAGGTGTAGGAAAGTGAATTCCGTGCGTTGCTGAGTTGGGCACGCGCCATTGAGACAGCTGCCTGACTCTCTGCCAGTGCATTTTCAGCATTCTGTTTATCGAAAGCCGACACCACCTTCTGCTCAAAGAGTTTACGCTTACTCTCCGCTGTCATCCTTGCAGTGGCAAGATGTGCCTCGGCAGATTTCAGACTCGCCTCAGCCTGAGCCAATGCAGCACGATAAGGAGTCTGATTTATCACAAAAAGGGTTTGCCCTTTTCGCACCATATCACCCTCGTCGATACAAATACGCTCAATCAGTCCCTCCACTTGTGGACGGACTTCTACCATCTGCTTACCGCTCAACTGAGCTGTGTATTCTGATTCAAGGGAACGCGTGCTTTGTTCCACCCGCATAGTCTTATAAATTGCGGGCTTTTTCTCTTCATTTCCTTTGCGATTGCAGGAAACGGCACACATCATCACTAACAAAAAGGCAAATCCTCTTATGAGTATAAAATGCTTTTTCATAGGCATTTGCTGAAAAGATTTACTGAAAAAAGGTTTGTTGGAATAATAATCTAAGGAAGGAAAACATCTCCAGACACGCAAGCATCACTTCATGTTACGTGCCTTAAAGATGATTTCCTTAGCGTTATTGATTTCTTGGAATTTCTTTTGTGCTGCTGCCTTCACGTCCTCACCAAGTGTATTCACGCGGTCTGGATGATATTGCAGTGCCATCTTGCGATATGCCTTGCGCACCTCTTCATCGGTAGCATCCTTGGTGATTCCCAAAACGGCGTATGCATCCTCGATTGTCTGTCCACCCAAATGCAACAACTGGTCCACGACATCAGCACTCAGCGACAAATTCACAGCCACCTGTCGCAATGCCTTCAGTTCAACATCTGCAAGGTTTCCATCCGCCTTGGCAATCTCGCAAAGGAATGCCATCAACTGAAGTCGATGTTCATGTTGCATCTGCCTTGCCATCTCTTGACACGCTTGCTGAATCTGCTGCTGCCACACATGCTCTCCTTTCTCCTTACGGTATTCAAAGAGTTTCTTCAAGATGCTATCACCTTGTTCAACAGCCATTTCACCGAATGACTGGCGCAAAAACTGACGCACATGTTCCATTTCGGAGTGCATGATTTTGCCATCAGCCTGAATGATATGAGCAGCAAGAACCATCAGTGAGAAGAGAAAACTGTTTCTGTCCCCCTCTGCTGCACGTTGATTCTCATACGAATCCGTTTGCTGCCATCCACCATAGGATGAAGACGAGTCATCCTCTATTCTTTCGTCTCCTCCACCGAACAACGAATCAAACATCGAGCCGAGGGCATATCCCACCATCGCACCCAATATGCTTTGACTCATTATCCAGCCCAGCCAACCTCCTATCCATTTGCCAAGTCCCATATATTGATTTACTGATTGAAAGGTTTACAATTTACGAATGATTGTCAGATACCATCATCTTTAAATGATTGGCAAAATAAACGAAAATTTTTTGCTTGGCAAAATATTTCTCCATCTTTAATTCATGATGAATCAAATGGAATCATTAAATGTCAAACAAATAGAAGCTAAGCATCATCACCAGTATCATTCCGAACCTATTGCGATTTTACTCATACGCATCTGTGGATTTTGACACATGCGATAGGGGAATTAGTCCTATTCTATAAAGGAAATAAAAAGCCGCTGCAAGGGAATCAGAACTTCAGAATAGGGATTTTAGAAATTTGATGAAAGTTCATTAAAAATGTTTTGAAGGTTCACTTAGAAATTTTTGAACGTTCATTTCTAAAATTTTGAACGTTCAATTAAATATTTTTGAACGTTCATTTTTATTTTTTTGAACGTTCAAAAATTTTGCGATGAACGTTCAAAAGATTTATGATGAAGGTTCAACACATTTTTATTGAGAGTTCAAAGAAATTTTAAATCCCCAATAGAACAATTTAAAAAGTGGATTGGAAGTGTTTTAAATGGCCTGCGGAAAATGAAAAGAACCTCTATTTAAACGATATGGTAGAGCCTTCCTTGATAAGTGTCTCGCTCCTCCAATCGCTTGTTTACCTTTTCAACAAATTCATAGTTCTTGAGTCCCCAACCAGGAATGGCGAGGAGGGAAGAAGGTGATTGTGAAACGAATCTTTCGACAATGAGTTCTGGTCGAATAAGTTCAAGGAAATCAATGACTTCATCAATATATTCAAAGGATTGATAGAGGTGAAAATGTTCAGGATGATTGGCATATTCCTCTGCCATTTTTGTTCCTTTGATGAGTTGCAACTGATGGATTTTCAAAGTATCAAGAGGAAGGTTAGATATGTTTTTTGCCTCTTGCTGAAGATAGTTAGGAATGGTATGTGTGAGGGGTAAACCCAAAATGATATGTCCTCCAGTGAGGATGCCTCGCTCGTGGGTGGCTTTCACGGCTTGTTGGGTACAAGCGAAATCGTGTCCTCGATTGATGTGTTGAAGGATGATGTCGTTGGTGGATTCTATGCCATATTCCACAGTGAGAAAGCATTGATGATTCAGATTTGCAAGATAATCGAGCAAGGGCTCTGGCATACAATCAGGACGAGTGCCAATCACGATGCCTACAACGTCTTCCACAGAAAGAGCTTCCTCGTACTTTCGTTTCAAGTCGTCGAGTGAGGCATAAGTGTTTGTATAGGCTTGAAAATAAGCCAGATATTTCATCGTGGGGTATTTGCGAGCAAAGAAAGTCATTCCTTCTACGAGCTGCAGGGTGATGGATTTGGTGGTTTCGCAATAAGAAGGATTGAAAGTTTGGTTATTGCAATAGGTGCAGCCCCCCACTCCAACACTTCCGTCTCGATTGGGGCAAGTGAAACCTGCATTGATGGAAATTTTCTGTGTCTTCATCCCTATTTTGGAAAGAAGCCAAGGACCATATTCTCGATAACGCTTGCTCATTTTATCAACACAAATTGCAATATAGACTTTGCAAAAGTAGTGTTTTTCTCGGAAATATACATAAATTTTAAGTTTTTTTCATTGTCTTTTGCAGAAAAATATCTAACTTTGCAGCCAAATATACGCGCCCCCGAAGCGCGTGTGTTAACCAAATAGTGTGTGAATAGTTTGCTCTATTAGCCGGGGCGGCGGTTCGTGAATCACTAGATGCAATAGACAAAACAATTAGTAACAACTAAAAAGAATTTCAAAAAAAGTAATGAACACTTTAAGTTTCAGCACTCACTTTGCAACAAAGGAAGAGGCTAAGAAGGAATGGGTGGTCGTTGATGCCACAGACCAGATTGTTGGTCGCCTCGCTGCAAAGGTTGCAAAGATTTTGCGTGGTAAGTATAAGCCATGCTTCACCCCTAATCAGGACTGCGGTGATAATGTGATTATTATTAATGCAGACAAGATTCAGTTCACAGGCGCTAAGTGGACAGAAAAGCAGTATCTCACTTACTCAGGTTATCCAAGTGGTCAGCACAAGATCAACCCTGAGAACCTTGCTAAGAAGCCTCATGGTTACGAGCGTATTCTTCGTCATGCTGTCAAGGGCATGCTTCCAAAGGGTCACCTTGGTACGAAAATCCTCAACAACCTCTACATTTACGAGGGAGCAGAGCATGAACAGCAGGCTCAGAATCCAAAGTCAATTGATATTAACGCTCTTAAATAATAAATAAGGTATAGCATGGAAGTAATTAATGCATTGGGTCGCCGCAAGAGCGCTGTTGCCCGCGTATATCTCACAGAAGGTACTGGTAAGATTAC
>OCVV012859465.1_pt1 | contig 17713 bp, 14 predicted proteins | sample 1539721 | NCBI WGS metagenome assembly OCVV01 (sample SAMN02144230, study PRJEB22623) | gut metagenome | biome: sheep rumen | host: Ovis aries | place: New Zealand | reverse complement strand
GCGGAGGTTGTTCCAGGACTTGAGATTCTTCACGGTAGTGTGGTACTTGCGGGCAATCGAGCCGAGGTTGTCGCCGCGCTTGACCTTATAATACACCCACGAGGTGCCTTTCGAGGTGGGTACCGGCCGGCCCTGAACCACATCGCGTCCGTCCTGGACCTTGGCGGCGAAGAGCACGTCGGCCTTGTAACGGTAAATCGAATCCTGCATGTCCAGGTATGCCGATGAATAGTTGAACGGCAGGCGCAGGATATTCCCGCCTCCGGGGATTATGTCCTTGTGGTACTGCGGATTGAGGTCACGGACATCGTCCAGTGGAATGCCCAGCACTTCGCTCACCTGTGCAAGGTGAAGATTCCTGCCGATATGGAAGGTGTCCACGTACACCGGAAGGGAGATAGGGTCGGGCCGGAGGCCATATTCCTTGGCGTAATTCACTGCGTACATAGCTCCCACCATGGCCGGGACATAGCCGCGCGTCTCGCGGGGGAGGAATTCGTAGATGGACCAGAAATCGGTCTTTCCGCCGGCCCTTTTGATGGCCTTGTTCACGTTTCCCGAGCCGCAGTTATAGGCCGATATGGCAAGTGCCCAGTCTCCGAATATCCTGTATGCATCCTTGAAGTAACGGGCGGCTGCATCGGCAGAGGCTACGGGGTCCATGCGCTCGTCGATGTAGGAGTCTATCTTGAGCCCGTAGCTGAGGCCGGTCCTGTACATGAACTGCCACATGCCTTTTGCACCTACGTAAGATTCGGCGCGTGGATTCAGGGAACTCTCGATGATGGAGACGTATTTGAGTTCGAGGGGAAGGTCGTACTTCCGGAAGGTCTCCTCGAAAATGGGCATGTAATACTCTGAAAGGCCCAGAATCTCTCCCATGCGGCGGGGCATCTTCTCCGAGTAAAGAATCATGTAGTTCTTCACTGTCTCGTTGTATGGAAGACGGATGAAGGAGTTCATCTCCTCCAGGCGGCGCATGAGGACGGAATCCGGAACATCGGTAGTGAAATGCACGGAATCCATGTTGTACTGCTCCCTGCTGCCATATTTGGAGGCGCGGTGCATATACCATCGGCCAAGCAGCGAGTCAGTGTTGGAAGAGGGCGTACTGTAATCTTCCAGCGCCGCGGAGACCTTGTTCTCGTTTTCTCCTGAGAGCTCTTCGGTTATGCTTTCACGAAGTTCGGCCTCTTGCCTGAAAGCAGCAAGCTCTGCCTCCAGGGTTGCAATTTGCATTTTAAGGCGGTCATTCTCCGTTTTAAGTTTCTTCCTGGACTTCCAGCCGTCTCCTGAAGGGGCTGCAAGAAGAGATGCAGAAAGGAGAAGACCGGAAAGTATAAATATGATTCTTTTCATCCTTGTTAAAATCTGAGGCCGATGGACATGCCCACAGCAGGCGTCTGGGCAAAGCCTGTCTGTGGAATCAGCGAAGGTTCCATCCGGAAGGCTATCTCATCGGTTACTTCAAAGTCCTGCATGTATGCGAACACGTTGGCGTCAATCACCTGCAGAAGATAGGATACGACTACTGCCAGGATGGAATAATCCCTGTAACGGCGGTAAACGTCGCGGTAATACTTGGCGGTTTCTCCTGACTGGGGAGGCCTTTCTACCGTATCGTCTTCGGTGGTTGCCATGTTGTGGATCCATTTCCACCTGCGGTACTGCACGTCATTGTCTACCAGAAAATGGACGCTGCCGGCCATGAGGCCATAATACAGCGGCAGTTTCCATGCTTCTCCGTTATATATCTGTCCAAGACCGGGGAGGAGGATGGAGTAGACGGTGGATTTTGCCGGATTAGGGTATTTCCCGCGTTCAAAATTGACGGCTCCGTCCATAAGCGACCCCCACCAGACCAGGCCCGCGCCCACATAGGAGAGGGTGCTCCAGGTTTTGAACTTCTCGTCGCCGGAAGCATTGTACTGATTCTGGAAATACAGGCCTGAACCTATTCCAGCGCCGATTCCGCCGTAGATGATAGGGAGTTTCCAGTACTGCTTATGATAAATCTGGTTGCCGCCGATAAAAACCGTCGACCCCATCGTGAGGGTCTTCAGGGAAGCTGTTCTCTTATGCGCCATGGCCCCGAAGAACTCCTTGAAATTGAAGAGCTGGGAGGTATCGGCAGGGGTTTTCTGGGTTGTGTCTGCGTAATTCTGGGTGAAGGCGTCACGCTTGAACTGGTCGTCCCTGTACTGGGCGGCCAGCGGAAGAGTGGCCAGCACTGCTGCCACGACTGCTATTAAATGTCTTATCCTCATTTTATGGCAGAGAGGAAGCGTTCCATCTGCTCGTCGGAATCAAAGCGGATGGTGAGTGTGCCCTTGCCGCTGTCTGAGCGCTTGAGGGAGATATTTTCGCCGAAGTATCGGCCCACGTTCTCCAGAAGGCGGTAATACATCTGGGGAAGCTCGGTAGGCTGCTGCTGCTTTTCTTTCTTGGCGGCGGGGATATTCACGAGGTTCTTGACCTTTTCTTCGAGTCCGCGTACAGAGAGGCCGTTCTTCACGATTTCTTCGCACAGTGCTTCCTGGACGGCGGGGTCTTCGACACCAAGGAGCACCTTGGCGTGTCCGACGCTCACAAGGCCGACTTTGAGGTCATGCTGGACTTTGGCAGGAAGCTTCAGAAGGCGCAGCTGGTTTGCCACGGAGGCCCTTTTCTTGCCGACGCGGTCGGCCATCTGTTCCTGCGTGAGGCGGCATTCATCCATGAGGCGCTGGTAACTCATAGCCACCTCGATGGGGTCGAGGTTCTCGCGCTGTATGTTCTCGACGATGGCCATCTCGAGCATTCCCTGCTCGGAGGCGTCCCTGATGTATGCGGGAATCATGTCCATACCGGCCATGACAGACGCACGGTAACGGCGTTCACCGCTGATTATCTGGTACTTGTCCGTACCTTTGCGGCGAACGGTAATGGGCTGGATAAGGCCGAGGGTGCGGATACTTGCCGACAGTTCCTGGAGAGCCTCATTGTCGAAGTTCATTCGGGGCTGATAGGGATTGGACTCTATCATGTCCACCGGGATGCGAAGGACGTCGGAAGTATTCACGGGCTTGGTTCCCGCCGATACGACCTCCTTGTTGATGTACCCCACGGGTTTGCGGAGTTCGGATATGTCTTCACTGCCAAGAAGGGCTCCCAGGCCCTTTCCAAGGCCGAATTGATTCTGCTTAGCCATTGCTCGTGTTCTTGTCAAGTACTTCTTTTGCGAGGTTCAGGTAGTTGGACGTACCGTTGTTCATCACGTCGTAGAGGATGATGGGCTTGCCGTAGGAAGGAGCCTCGGAAAGGCGGATGCTTCGCTGGATCACGGTATTGAACACCATGTCCTTGAAGTGTTCGCGCAGCTGGGCTACTACCTGGTTGTGCACACGGGTGCGGCCGTCGAACATCGTCACCACGAACCCCTCAATGGTGAGGCCGGGATTGATTCCGCCCTGAACCAGGCGGATGGTCTGGATCAGTTTCGCAAGGCCTTCTAGGGCGAAGAATTCCGGCTGGACGGGAATCATTACGGAGTCTGCCGCAGTGAGGCAGTTCACGGTGATGAGGCCCAGGGAAGGGGAGCAGTCGATGATGATGTAGTCATACTGGTCCCTGATGGGCTGAAGGGCTTTCTTCAGGACGGATTCCCTTTCCGGAGTTTCCAGGAGCTCGATTTCGGCACCCACAAGGTTGATGTGGGACGGAATCATGTGAAGCTTGGGAAGCTCGGTCTGGATGAGGGCGTCGGATGCGGAAATACTGCCGATGAGAATCTCGTACAGTGTGCGGTGTTCGCTGTTTTCAGGGTCGAAGTTGAGGCCGGAGGTGGTATTGGCCTGAGGGTCTGCATCAATGATGAGCACGCTCTTTTCGAGAACCGCCAGCGAAGCGGCCAGGTTGATGGCAGTCGTGGTCTTTCCCACACCGCCCTTCTGATTGGCTATTGCGATAATCTTTCCCATAGATTACAAATTTAGGAAGATTTTTCCTTAAAACCGCAAAAATGTTCCACAAAGTTCCACAGAAGCTATGCGGGGTCTACGTCTATGGAAATATGTGAGCTGTAGTGATACTTTCGCTCAATACTTTCAACTATCTTGTATATAGCGAGTTTGTTGCTATTGAGAGTCTTGTCTCTTTGGAGAATGAAGGTGAAGTCTCCGGCCCTTTGGGCGGGGACGGACTTGAGCTCATCGGCCAGTATGCGGGAGAATTTCCAGAGTCTCTTTTCGTTGCTGTCCTTGATTTCTACCGTTACCAGGCGGGTTATCGGGGGATAGTTGAAAGCCCTTCTTTCCGGCAGGAAGATGAGCCCGTTCCCGCTTCCGGACAGCGCCTGGAACACGGGATGCTTCAGTTCCCTGGTCTGGATGACAAGGAGATGGCCTTCGTGGCTTTGGAGCAGCTGCAGGAGCTGGAGGGCCCTTTCGTCGGCCCGGAAGTCGTCTTTGGCAAGGAGGCTGTCGGCCTGGAGGACGGCTGTGAGCCGATAGTTTTCGAGTTCCAGGAGTTTGACTCCCGCGGGGGCGGTGACGGTTATGGCGCCGGGTGCCGCATCCGGGAATATGGACTTGATTTCCTCCTCAATCTCCGGGATGGCTGCCTTGGCCCGGCAGACGATGAGCGTTTTGCCGCCGGAGTCCAGGGTGCCTTTGATCTTCTCCAGCAGCTTGAGGGCAAAACTTCCCGACATTCCGTTCTTCCGGATTTCGGCCGATGTATTGATTAGCATCAATCCGGAACTTCTGAAGCTGTTCTTTAGCTTGACGCCTGCAAATATGCCGATTTCAGCATTGTACAATGATTCCAAAGAGGGCGTTGTGCTGCCCAGGACCACGTTTGCCCCGTGGACGGAGGCAAGGAGTATGGATGCCTCTCTTGCATTGTATCTGGGGGCGGGGGATTCCTGTTTGTAGGAGCTGTCGTGCTCGTCGTCTACGATGACAAGTCCAAGGTTGCGGAAGGGGAGGAAGATGGAGCTCCTTGTCCCGAGGACGATCCTGGCCGTGCCGTCGCGGACCTCTCTTTCCACAAGGCGCCTGCTTGCTGCAGTTTCCTGGCTGTGGAAGGTCCTGAGGTCCGGGAAGGCCTTCCTTATCTTTTCCTCGAGCTGTCTTGACAGGGCTATCTCCGGAACGAGGAGAAGGACGCTGCGCCCTTTCTCCAGGCACTCCTTCGCAAGGCTTATGTAAAGCGGAATCCTGCCGGCTCCTTCCAGCAGGACAGTCTTCCCGTTTCCGAAGGCCGATACAACCTTCGACAGGGCTTCGGCCTCCTCCGCCGATAGTTCGGAAGGGGAGGGTTCGGCATCAGTCGGAACCGACTTTTTCCTGGGACTTTTTACGGCTGTCCTGAGGCCCGGATAGGCGGCCTTGTAGACCTCGCCCACAGTGCAGAGATAGTAGAGGGAAATCTTCCTCCAGAACTCGATTTCCCGGGCCGAAACAGGGGGGAGATTCTCCTCTTTCGAGACGATGCTTTTTACGCTGTCTTCGGCCACTCCTTCGCTTGCGGGATCGGCGTCTGTGCGGCTCACTACGCCGATGTATTCCCGGTGCGCAAACTCTGCCTTTACCCTGTCTCCGAGGCTCACATTCATGCCATCTTCGAGCTTATAATACGGCTCCCACTCCAGTTTGAGTGGTAATATGAGCTGTATATACTGCTTTGACGGCATCTTGTTGATAATAAATCAATATAACAATTATGTTAAACTATATAACAAAAATGTTAATATTGTTTTACGATAAATTTAGCTGTTCAGACGGCCTATGATTTCATTGCCCAGAGCCTCTTTGACACGGATGTGTTCAAGCACGGCGGTGACAAAGGAATTGGACTCGAAGACACCTCTCACCTCGGAGAAATCCATCTCCTTGTCCTCCTTTGTTCCGTCGGCTCCGAAGCCTGTCATGGAGGCCAGGTTGAACTCCTTTTTGGCATCTTCATAGAGCTCCCGGTCGAGGCCCACGACGGCATCCTTCCAACGCTTCACGATATCGGTTACCTGAGCCTTCGTTATGGTCTCCAGAGGGTAGCCGAAAAACTCCCCGTACTTGTCGTAAGCCCAGGTCCATTCGTACTCGTAGTAATTGCGGTGCATGGCCTGGAATTTATCGGCAATGCTGCCGAGGGTTTCCTTCCCGGCGGCGATGGTTTCGAGGAGGGCGTCGATCTCCGTCTTGGGGGCGATGAGCCCGCAGATATCGACCCACAGTCCGGTGCCGATATTCACTGACGGCCTGAGCATCTTCCGCATCTCTTCGTCGCTTGCTCCGGCAGGAAGATTCTCCAGCCTTTTGATGATGGAGTTTCCGAGGAACTTGGTGATGGCGGTCTCATAGTAGCGGATTCCGTTACGGAGGGAACTGTTGCGGATCTTCGTGCTGTGGTATGAGTAGATGTCGGAAAGCTCGCCGCTGGAGTACTGGAGGTTTTTCAGCAGTTTGATGCCCTTCATCATCTTCTGGATGGTAAACGGGCTCAGCAGGTTGTAGTTGATGCAGTCCAGGCGGTCGGGATCCTTGCGGTTGTCTCGTTTGGGCCATTTCTGGGCGTCGCGGATGGTTCCCACGCTGCGAAGGTTCACTCCCGGCACCAGATAGGTGGTGTTCTGCTGCTCTATGAGGTAGGAGAACGGGAGGTAGGTGGTATCGGAATGGGTGACGTGCCGGCCCATGACCAGCGAGAATGCGCCTATCCTGGAAGGCCACAGTATGTATGAGTCCGATGCGGTCTTGGCGCCTCTTTCCAGGGTTCCCTGGTGAATCGGCCCAAGCTTGTACATGTGGTTGGACTGGTTGGAGCCGCTGCCGGCGTTCATGAAGGAGAACATGCCGGCGATGAGGAGCGTGCTCTTGTGGTGCGTAACCGTGAAGGGGCCGGCGAAGATGGCGCAGGCCTCTCCGTTCTCTCCCTGGCAGTTGCTGAAAAAGAGCGAGTCGGATGCGCTGTATGCGTGCCCCAGGATGCAGCACTGTCCCACGAAACAGCGGGTGAGGGTAGTGTTGTCCTCCACCTTCGAGCCGCTTTCGATGATGAAGTCATCGGCAATTACTCCGTGGCCGATGACGACGGGGGCGATGAGGTTGCTGTTGATGCTTCCGTTATGCAGGCGGCTGGCTCCGGTGATGGTGGCGCCGTCGCCGATCTTGACGCCGCTAATGAACTTGGCGTTACGGATGGTCACCTTGTTGCCGATAGTGCCCCTTTCCGACTCCTGCGAGGCCGCATAGGCTTCGATCATCTCGTTCAGTTTCGCGACGGTTTCCGGATGGTGGCGGTACATCGCTATGATATAAGCGGTCTGGGCGCTCAGACGGTCGTAAATCTTTACCTCGCGGCCGCCGGTTTCGTTCATCACGCACACTTCCACCCCGTTTCCGAAGCGGCAGGGACCGTCGGTGTAGATGAGGTCTGCATTCTCGATATAGCAGTCATTGCCGATATTGTAGTTGGCAATATAGTCGGTAATGTTCTCTACCAGGGAGTTGTCGCCCACGGTAACGTTGTGGAGCGTCGCCTCCCTGAGGCCGGAATGCTTCTTGAGGCCTCCCGGAAGGGTAAAGACAGCATTGAACCTGCCGAACTTCACCTCTCCGGAGAAGCGAACGTTCCTGATATACTTTAGAGACTCTGGGTCTGAAGTCCACACGGTGGACCAGTCTTCGGCCTTGCATCCCCTCTCCGTGAGGAAATCAATCTGCCGGGGAGTTAATTTCTGATATTCCATTGCTTTATATGTCCATTACGTAGGAGCGGCGGCGCTGGTACTGGCGGGTGTCGAAGTTGTCCCACAGTGTCTGGACCTTGTGGTTCTCTTCCAGCTGGGGGTTCATGAGCATGTGCTTGATGCCAAGGCGCTGATAGTTCTCCATCAGGTACTTGAACATCAGAAGCGCCGCGCCCTTTGCCTGATATTCGGGAAGAATGCCGATTAGAAGGGCCTCGGTGGTGTCATTGTGCTTCGGTGACAGTGCGGGAAGAAGGTGTATCCAGCCGAAGGGGAAAATGCGGCCCTTGGCCTTTCTGACCGCGGCCGATATATGAGGCATGGTTACCGTGAAGCCCACAAGTTCGTCCTTGTCGTTGACTACGAATGCCACGAGGTCCTTGTTGAGCACGGGAACGTACTGTTTCACATAGCCGTCTATCTGCTCCTGGGAAAGCTTCGTGTACTCGTACAGGCCGGCGAAGGCCTCATTGAGGACATGAAACATTTCGCGGCCGCGTTTTGCCATCTTCTTCAGGGAACTTGCCGTGTAAATGCGGATGCCGTAACGCTGGGAGATTTTGTCGGCAAACTGGAACATGGGGGGCATCTCTGCGGGGATGTCCATGATCCTCTGGGTCCAGTCTACGTCCTTTGTGAAGCCCATGCGCTCCAGATATTCCCCGTAATAAGGGTAGTTGTAGATGACGGTGAAGGGGCTTTCGTTCTCGAAACCTTCAACCAGAAGGCCCTCACGGTCCATGTCGGTAAAGCCGAGGGGACCCTTGATCTTGGTTGCCCCACGCTCCTTGCCCCAGCTTATCACTGCGTCTATGAGGCTCTTTGCCACCTCGAAGTCTTCGATGAAGTCTATCCAGCCGAAGCGGACGGTGTTCTCATTCCACTTTTCGTTGGCGTGATGGTTTACAATGGCGGCAACGCGCCCGGCAACCTGCCCGTCCTTATATACGAGATACAGTTCGCGTTCACAGAACTCCAAAGATGCGTTCTTGGGGCCCAGCGAGGTGTATTCATCATCTTCGAATGCAGGGACCCACTTGTCCGATCCCTTGTACAGCTTCAATGGAAATTCGATGAATTCCCTGAGCATTTTCTTCCCCTGTACGGGGACTGCGGAAATAGATGTTTTCTTCATAAGTAAAACAAAGGTAGTTATTTTTTTACTATCTTTGCACGTTTTTTTAATGAAACCCTAAACCCTATAATGATGACAAACACAGAGTATTTCCACAACATGCTGCCCAGGGAAGAATTCGAAAGCATTCCTTATCTTCCTACCATGGGACAGTTTGTTGACTGGTTTACAAAGCAGTACGCATCGAATCCTGCTCTAAGCGACCAAACAAACACAATCAGCTATGAAGAACTTGGCCACCGTGTGGCACGCCGCCGCGCTTTTATCAACGGCCTGGGTCTTCCCAAGGGTTCACATATTGCGGTTTTTGACCGTAACAGCCAGAACGCAATCGAACTTTTCCTTGCTATAACATCGGCAGGATACGTTGTAATGAATTACCTGCACAGCTTCCCGCTCCCGCAGTGGCCGGCTGCTGCATGAAATTTGATATCGCCGCAATTTTCGTCCGCGAAGAGTTCATGCCCCTCACAGAGGGCATCAAGGGCACCAAGGTGCTTTCCGCCTCTTCAATCGCAGACACAGAGGCTCCTTCCGTAGACGTAGATCCGGAAAGCCCTGCAGCAATATTCTTCACCGGCGGTACCACAGGCGCACCCAAGGGCGCAGTCCTCAGCCACAGGGCCCTCATGAGGGGTAACTACAATGCCATTTTCAAGCCCGGTCATGTAATCGGCGTACACCGTTATATCGCCCTGCTTCCGCTCAGCCACGTCTTCGGCCTCATCGCCGGTACCTGCGGCTGCTTCTACACGGGTAACCTCCTGTTTACGGCAGAGGATATGAAGGCCACCATCGGCAAACTGCCCGTGATCAAGCCTACGCTCCTTGTCATTGTCCCCGGTATCTGCGACATCCTGAGCGGTCTCGTGAAGATGTACGGTCCCCAGTTCCTGGGCGGTCAGCTTCGCATGATCATCTCCGGTGCGGCAAACGTTCCTCCGCGCCTTGTCGACATCTTCACCAAGCTTGGCGTTGAGTTCTGCTTCGGTTACGGCCTTACCGAGACTGCAAACCTTACATCGGCAAACGCCAATGCAATTGAGAAGCCCACTTCCATCGGCCGCATTTATCCCGGTCAGGAGGCAAAGATAGTTGACGGTGAGCTCCTTATAAAGGGCGACAACGTCTTCTCAGGATACTACAAAGATCCCGTCCGCACTGCCGAGGCATTCACCGAGGACGGCTGGTTCCGCACCGGCGACCTCTGCCGCTTTGACGAGGAAGGCTTCCTCTACATCACCGGACGAATCAAGAACCTCATCATCCTTCCCAACGGTGAAAACGTAAGCCCTGAAAGCCTCGAGGAGCCCTTCTATGCCGATCCCTGCGTCCGCGACGCAATGGTAAAGGAGGACGACCTGAACGGCGCTCAGGTGATTTCCGTCGAGATCCTTCCGTTCATGCCCGCATTTGACGGCAAGACTCCGGAAGACATCCACGCCTACATGCAGGCCCTCGTGGACAAGGTGAACGCCACTCTGCCCACTACTCACCAGATCCGTAAAATGACTGTGCGCACAGAGGATTTCAAGCGCACGGGAAGTATGAAAGTTGCACGAGTATGACAAAGCAGGAAGTATTTGACGGACTCAAGGAAGTAGTATCCGTCATCAGACCCAAGACAGACCTCTCTAACGTAGATTTCGAAACCCAGCTCGTTACCGGCCTTGGTATTGATTCCCTCACCATGATGCTGCTCTCGCTTGCAGTCGAGGAGAAGTTCAATATCCGTTTCCCGGAAAACATGCCTGCCCCCAAGACTGTAGGCGAGATTTGCGACGCCGTTATGGCAGCCGCGTAATCAGCTGAGTTTCTTGCCGATAAGATAGAGCACTGCGGCTACGGCCATGCCGTTAATGGCAGGGAAGCCCCAGTGGACGAGGTTAGCCACAACGGCGCCCGCAACGACACCTGCAACCGACCACCAGTTCACCTGCGTGGTCGGTTCTTGCATGAAGTCCTTCCTGCCGGTGAAATAGCTGATGATGAGGATGATGCCAACCGGGGGCAGGGTGCAGTTGAGGACGTTGAGCCATCCGCAGAAGTTCCAGTACAGCCATACTGCAGCCACTGTGCCAATGATTCCGGACACTATGACCATGCTCTTCTTGGACCATCCTGTGATGTTTGAAAGGCCGAGGCCTGCGGTGTAGAGTGCATTGTCGTTGGTGGTCCAGATATTGAGTCCCAGTACCAGCACTGCCATGTAGAATAGGTTCAGGTTGAGCATTACCTCGAAGATGTCGTTTCCGCCTGCGTAAATGCTTGAGACGGCGCCGAAGAGGAACATGAGGCTGTTGCCCACAAAGAAAGCGATCACGGTGGTTATAAGGCCTATTTTACCGCTCTTTGCAAAGCGGGTGAAATTGGGCGTTGCAGTACCTCCGGACACGAAACTGCCAACCACGAGGCCTGCACCTGCAATGATTCCAAGGTCTTTGGAGCCGATAGCGAACTGCTCCACGAGGCCCATGTCTCCGCGCTTGATTGCAAGGATCATTGCAACGGTACCGAGGATGGCCACGGCGGGAACGGCGATGTAACTGACTATCGTGAGGCTCTTTATGCCGAAGTATGCGCTTGCGGTCATGAGGATGCCGGCGATGCCCACCATGAGATAACCCTGCCAGGGCATGTAGTCGGCCGTTACTTCGAGTCCCATCAGTTCCTTGGCCACGGGGATGGCGAACATGGCGAGTCCCACGCCGAACCAGCCTATCTGCGTGAAGCTTATCATGGCGCTGGGGAGATAGCTGCCCTTGATTCCGAAGCTCCTTCTGGAAAGCATGTCCAGCGAGAGGCCTGTCTTTGCGCCGATATATCCGAGCGCGCCGGTGTAGGCCGCGAGGATGATACCGCCAAGGATGAGGGCCCAGATGAAGCCGGAGAAGTTGAGGCCTGCGGCAAGCTGCTGGCCAACCCACATGCTGGCAGAGAAGAAGGTGAAGCCGAGCATCACCATGAACATGCTCAGTGTCGATTTGCGGCCGGCAGCATCCACCGGACGGGAGGTGTAGTCCACGTCAAGAGTTTTCTTTGTCATAATTCGTATTGTTTACTAAGTTGTTCCATGCTTTGGAGACGTCTGAGGGCAAGGGCCTTGAGGTCTGTGCTGCGGGCATCGGCAAGAAGGGCCTGTTCCTTTTTCCAGAGCTCTTCCCAGCCGCCGGGGATGCGGGTGACGGACTTCCAGGCGTCGTAGTCGAGAGGGGAGGGGTAGCCCAGTTTTTCGGCCACCAGGGCCACCGGGTCGATGATATCGGCCCTTGAGAGGATGCCTTCCCAGTATTCGCGGACTTCGTCGATGTGGAGGGGGATTTCGTATCGGCGGGCGCCTCCGTCGTAGATGATGCATTTTTCGAGGAGGGCGTCGGGATGGTCCATCACCCAGTCCCTGAATTCAGGGGCGATGACGCCGCCGTTCCAGCCGAAGTCGATGTCCCTGACGTTGATTCCGCTTGCTCCGGGACCTTCGTACACCGTGAAAACGCCTTCGTAGAAGAAGCAGTCGAAGCCTTCGAATTCCGGGAACAGTGCCTTTAGGCGCGGGGTCATCTCTTCCATGAGGTCGATGGCCTTGGTGCCGCCTATCGTGAAGAACACTATCCTCTTTATGCTGCCACCTCTTTTGTGGAACTGGTCCACGACATAGTCCAGGCACATCCTGAGGGTGGCGCCGGAGGCTATGATGTCGCCTATGGCAATGGTGCAGCCTTTTGCTGGGCTGATTTTCTCGTACTTGATGTCGAGGCCGGTTATGACGTGGTTCTCGATTATCCTTTCGCAGGATACGAAGTGCATCTCCCTTACGGGAATCCCAACCATGGAGCAGGCCTCCTCCAGCGGGTAGTTTAGGCCGCCACGCAGGATGGTAAGGATATCAAAAACGCCGTTCTGGCCTTCCTGGAAAAGGAATCGGAGAGCGGCGGCAGTCTCTTTGAGAAGAGCGGTGTAGCAGGGGAAGCCGATGACTTCAGGCGTGGAGAGAAGTCTCCTTGAACCCGGTCCTGTGACGATGAAGAAACGGTTCTGGAACCGGGGTGAACCCAGTTTGTATATATTCGTGTCTTCCAGCGAGACCAACATCTGAAGGCTCGCATCGCGTAATGAATGAGACATGAAAAATCCCGATTATGATGTTAACCGGGATACAAATATAATCATTTTTGCTTTGGTGTGCAATTCTTCGTATTTTTGTGAACGAAAAAATGAAGATTATGAAAAGAATCAGCGATTCCATCTATTATATCGGGGTCGATGACCTCGACCTTGACCTTTTCGAAAGCCAGTACATCCTTGAAGAGGGTATGGCATATAACTCTTATCTCATTAAGGATGAGAAGGTTGCCATTATGGATACAGTGGACGCCCGCTGCGCTTCCCAGTGGAAGGAAAACCTCATGGAAGCACTTGCCGGGGCCCAGCCGGATTACCTTGTCGTGCATCACATGGAGCCGGACCATTCGGCGCTCATAGCATGGGCGCTGGAGACCTGGCCGGGGCTGAAGCTTGTGGCTTCGGCAAAGGCGGTTCAGATGCTGGGGCAGTTCTTCGACGGTGTGTCCTTCGAGGGCCGTACACAGGCGGTGAAGGAGGGCGACACCCTGCCCCTGGGCGCCCGCACGCTGCGTTTTATCGCTGCGCCCATGGTGCACTGGCCGGAGGTGATGGTCTCTTTCGAAGAGTCCGGGAAGGTTCTTTTCAGTGCCGATGCCTTCGGCAAGTTCGGGGCTCTTTCCAAGTGCGGTTTCTTCGGCGATGAGGACAATGACTGGGCCTGCGAAGCCCGCCGCTACTACTTCAACATCTGCGGCAAGTACGGCGTTCCGGTGCAGACGCTTCTTAAGAAAGTAACTGCCCTGAACCCTTCAGTGATTGCTCCGCTTCACGGTCCCATCCTCAGGGAAAACCTTGACGAGTACCTGAAGCTTTACAATATATGGAGCTCATACGGAGTTGAAACAGAGGGTGTTTTCGTTGCGGTTGCGTCAATTCACGGCGGCACCATGGCGGCTGCGGAAAAGCTTGTGGAAATCCTCAAGGCCAAGGGCTGCCCCAAGGTTGCACTTGCAGACCTTACCCGCGAAGACCAGGCCGAGGCCGTCGAGGATGCCTTCCGCTACGGCAGGATGATAGTCTGCGCCGCTTCCTACGATGCAGGCCTGTTCCCTCCGGCACACAGCTTCATCCACCATCTTCAGGACAAGGCCTGGCAGAAGCGCCGCGTGGGCCTTGTGGAAAACGGCTCCTGGGCCCCGTCGGCCGGACGCGTAATGAAGGAGATGTTCGCAGGTATGAAGGACGTCGAGATCGTGGAACCCATGGTCACCATCCGTTCCCGCATGAAGTCCGCTGACATCCCCGCCCTTGAGGCTCTTGCCGATGCCATCCTGGCATAGCGAGGCCCCGCGCAGATTTATTTGCAGAGCATTATTTACAGAGCATAATATCCAGAATCATTCCGTCGGTAGTTTTCATGCCGGCGGAACCTATTTTACCCACGTTGCGGATAGTCTTTTCGACGTCGTCTTCGATGATGCCGTCGGTGGAGGGGATGCATGTGCCGCGAAGGGCCAGCACTGCCGACTGCACTGCGCAGGAGACGCCTGAGGCCACTTTCATGGCGCAGCCTACCTTGGCGCCGTCGCATACCATTCCGGTGATGTTGCCGGCCATGTTCTGTATGGCTGCGCACACCTGTTCGAGCCCGCCGCCTTCCAGGTAAACTATTCCGCAGGCAGAGCCTGTAGAAGCCACCACGCAGCCGCACAGGGCCGACAGTTTGCCGAGGAAGCTCTTGATATGGATGGCTACAAGGTTGCTCAGGATAAGGGCCCTTGCAAGGCGTTCGTCATCCACGTTGTACTTGATTGCGTATGCGATGACAGGCATACTCACGGTGATGCCTTGGTTGCCGCTGCCGCTGTTGGACATGGCCGGAAGGGTGCAGCCTGCCATTCGGGCGTCTGATGCCGCTGCCGTCATTCCCATTGCGAAGCTCAGGAAATCGTCCCCGAACACTTCCTGCTGGTTCTCGCGTATGGCCTTTCCTACGCGCAGGCCATAGTCTCCGGCAAGGCCTTCCTTTGCGAGGGCAAGGTTTAGGGTGCGGTCTTCCAGGATGAAGGAAATGTCTTCGTACGGTGCTGTGAGGGCGAATTCGTAAATCTCCTTCACGGTGAGGCCGTAGTCCTTTTTGCCCATATCCACGGTGGCGGCTCCGGATTCGGAACTCATTAGGATGGTGTCGGCAAAGGAGGTTTCGACTATGCGGTCGTGGTCGTCTTCGATGATGGCGTAGGCGTGGGGGTCTACCTCGGCACTGGCGTGTGAGCCTTCAAGATGGACGGTTGCCTTGACGTAGAGGAGGTGTTCGGTGTCGGCGACGGAGACCTTTACGGCCTTTGTGTCTACGAGGAATTTTGCCCTGGTTACGTCTTCGGGGGAGAGTTCCTTAAGGACTTCCAGCCCCAGCGCGGAATTGCCGCAAACGGCCCCCAGTGCGGCTGCAACGGGGATTCCGACCATTCCGGTTCCGGGAATTCCTACGCCCATCCCGTTCTTTAGGATGTTGGAGCTTACGGAAACGTCTATCTTGAAGTCTGCGCTTCGGCGCCATCCGTCCGGACAGACGCCGGGGCAGTTTTCGGTAATGATTTCTACGGCCTTTGCCACTGCAAGGGCTACTGCGATGGGTTCGGTACAGCCCAGTGCGGGCTTTACTTCCCTGTGTATGAGATTTATTATTTCCTCCTGCCGGCTTGTCATAAGTCAAGGAATTTTACAAAACCGTCTGTGTCAAGGTTATAACCTCGGGGTCCGGCAAGGATATTACCTTCCCCGTCGAGTATGAAGTAATTGGGCTGGGAATTGACTCCGAAGCGGTCGAGCACGAGGCGGGAATTGACTCTTCCTACGTCTTTGAGGACTTTTCCGTCGGGGGTTGTGACCCATTTGTCTTCGGGCAGTTTTGTCTTGTCATCGACATAGAGTGAAACTATGACAAAGTTGTCCCGGAGGCGTGAGAGGACCTCTGGCTGGCTCCATACACGGGCTTCCATTTCCCGGCAGTTCACGCAGCCGTGGCCGGTGATGTCTACGAAGACTTTCTTGCCGGAAGCCGCTGCGGCGGCGATGCCGTCCTCGAGGTTGCTGTAGCCTGTGAGGCCGTGGGGGAGGGAGACTTCGGAGCCGGTGAGATTCTTCGCATCAGTATCGTTAAGACTTACAGTAGCAGGATCCGCTGGCGCTGCATATTTGCCTATGACGAAATCCTGTGTCTCAAGCGGCGGGAGATAGCCGCTGAGGGCCTTGAGGGGCGCGCCCCACATGCCTGGAATGAGGTACACTACAAAGGCGAAGTCAATGATGACAAGTGCCAGGCGGCCGACAGAGATATACTCGAGAGGGGAGTCGTGCTTGAAGCGGATCTTGCCCAGAAGATACAGGCCCAGAAGTGTAAAGCATACTATCCAGATTGCGAGGTAGACCTCCCTGTCAAGGATGTGCCAGTGGTAGGTCTGGTCTGCGACGGACAGGAATTTGAGGCCGAGGGCAATTTCAATGAAGCCAAGGACCACCTTCACGCTGTTGAGCCAGCCGCCGCTCTTTGGAAGCTTCTTCAGTATTGACGGGAAGAATGCCAGCAGTGCAAATGGCAGCGCAAAGGCGATGCTGAAAGCCAGCATGGTCACCATCGGCGTCCAGAATTCGCCCTGGGTGCTCTTGATGAGGACAGTTCCAACAATAGGACCCGTGCAGCTGAAACTCACGAGCACCAGCGTCAGTGCCAGGAAAAACACTCCAAGGATGCCTCCGCGGTTACTCTTTGCATCTGCTTTTGTGGTCCATCCGGAGGGGAGTGTAATCTCAAAAGCTCCGAAGAACGATGCCGCAAAGGCCATGAACACCAGGAAGAAGATGATATTGGGAAGCCAGTGCGTAGACAGCCAGTTGAAGATATCCGCCGTCACTGCCGACCCTCCAAAAGCCCACGTCAGGCCAATGATAATTGAAATGGGCACCGTGTACAGCAGCACGATAAAGAGCCCATACATGAACGCATTGAACCTTCCCTTCGCCGGCGTATCACTCTGCTTCAGGAAGAACGACACCGTCATTGGCACCATGGGGAACACGCACGGCGTAAGCAGCATCAAAAATCCCCACAATATCGCTTCCAGTATCAGTCCCCATAGGCTCCCGCTCTTGTTGTCATTTCGACCAAGCGAAGCGCGTGGAGAAATCTCTACCGCCACATCAAACTCATAATCCTCCGGCATCCCGCACATATCCCCAGTACACGCGCTCCAAGTCACCGTACCCTTGACGTTAACCTTCCCAGACCCGGTGAGCTCCAGGTCCTGATGCAGTACGTATTTCCCGGTCACCACTGTCTCTCCCTTGTACTCGTCTGGGGTAAACTCTTCCCATGGCAGGCCGATGATTTCCACGCCATCAGTCTCCTCCACGGCCAGAACCGTACCTACGTACTTGTCTGCCATGGGGTGAACATAGTAGTCGGGAGCAACCTTACCGCTTACGACCAGCTGGTAACTGTTGCCTTCTGTATGATTGACTGCAGCCTTCCAAACTGCGGTAGGGGAGGCCTGGATGATGAATACGGCCAGGAGTGCCGAGAATATACTGCTTAACATACCGCAAATATACCCATTTTTTACTTAAATGGAACCATTGACACCAAAACACTCCTTCCCGTGTCCGACTTGCCGTTTTCCGCTGCCCGGACACCGTACCCCCCGTTTCCGTGTCCGACTTGCCGTTTTTCCACTGCTCGGACACCGTAACCCCCATTTCCGTGTCCGAATAGCCATTTTTGGCGTACC
>OCVV011143354.1_pt1 | contig 17713 bp, 18 predicted proteins | sample 1539721 | NCBI WGS metagenome assembly OCVV01 (sample SAMN02144230, study PRJEB22623) | gut metagenome | biome: sheep rumen | host: Ovis aries | place: New Zealand | reverse complement strand
GACACTAGCCGCATTGCGGAACAGGCAAAACTTCTTGTTTCAATGCCCTCACACGGGCGAACTGCGACATTCACGACACGGGCGGCGAGGCTTGTGTTATTGTTTCAATGCCCTCACATGGGCGAACTGCGACACTAGCCGCATTGCGGAACAGGCAAAACTTCTTGTTTCAATGCCCTCACACGGGCGAACTGCGACTCCACAGGGTTATGTACTTGCTCCCCAAGCCCGTGTTTCAATGCCCTCACACGGGCGAACTGCGACGTATTCCAGTCAGCCGTTCAACGAACCGATTGTGTTTCAATGCCCTCACACGGGCGAACTGCGACTATCTCGACCGCCGCGTCCTTAAGATAAGGAAAGTTTCAATGCCCTCACACGGGCGAACTGCGACTTAAAGCCTCTGCCGTTTTTATGGCGGCAGAGGTGTTTCAATGCCCTCACACGGGCGAACTGCGACTGCATTTTTTCCCTTTATCATCTGTCTATTCTCAGAAACAGAAACTAATTGCACGAATTTTTATCATATTTTTCCCTCTTCCAAGAACTATTTTAGATAATCACTTATCTCTTTAACTCAATCTGGTGGTGCGAAGGCTCCCCTATTTTTATGTTTGATTGACGTTACCATACTAAGGCAGCTAAATAATCTGAAAATTTCCGGTTCTTCTTGTGGGTATTAGACACTCCGCCTCATGGCTGTTTTAGCACCACCTTGATATGATCAGCTTTATACCCCCTAAATCTTTAGCCGGTATTCAATTACAATAAACCCGATAATCAGAGCGACTGCAAGCAAAATAATAAACAGCAGCCAGAAATTGAATAATCCTCGTTTCTTCTGATTTAAAAAGTTAAATTTCTGTGCCACAAAGACTAAGAGTGCAACCAGTATTGCAGTGAATACATACAATATCGCCTTTATCCGTAAAAAACGAGTTATAGGTTCTTCCTTAAATATATTTATGCCAAACGAAGCATATACATCCTGCATCAAACTGAATACCGCCAACACAGTTCCAATCAAAGTTAGAAAGTTTATTTTTCTGTCAATATTGTCTGCCTGCTCCTTCTCCTCCTCGCCTTTCTCTATCTGCGAATAATTAAAAAGGTTTTGCAGTTCATCCTCCAGATAAGCATTCATTTCCTTAATTTTCAAAAACTTTACAAGCATATCATAGAGCTCTACGCCCTGCTCCTGAAATGTCGCTTGAGGTATCAAAAGTCGGTTCTGAAACAGTACATACTTTTGCCATAAATTTTTGATTTCTTTCGCACTTCCTTTTTCCTTAAGTTTTTGGCTTACCGCCTGAGCTTCCTCCTCCATTTTCGTGATGGCAGCTCGCTGCATCAGCACAAGCTTAACCATTGACGTGTACATAGTCAGAAACGGATTGATTACCATCCCCTTCAAGCCGAAGGCTTCACCGGTCACACACACAAAGGAATATTCTGTCACTCCATGAACAGTTCCATAATCAGTCCACCTTCTGTATACATGTTCCTCAAGTTTTTCTCGTCTCATCACAGTATTCTGGCAAGTAGAATCACCTTTCTCCAGAAAAATAAACTTATAAAGCTGCTCCGAGTCCTGGTCATCCTTCAGGTAACGGTATTCAGCAAGCTCGTTCTTATCAATTGGCCTGTATTGATTTTTCCTCATGAGGCAGACAACATACATCCGGTCATCAAGTATGGGATGAATACTCTTCTTCAATTCATTATACTGTCCTGAAAAAATTATATTTTCCAAAAATGTAACTTCCAGCTCTCTTGTTTTTGCACTGCTCCTTTTTATGCTCAGCTCATTATCAAAGTCAATCTCTGCAACCCCGGTTTCTGTTTTATCATTGGTCATTCGTCCACGGAATTTTAGTCTGTCAGCAGTCAAAACGCTTGTCATATCTTCTGGGGAAATACAAACAGGAAAAATCCTTCGGCCCAAATCATTGATTGTAATTATATCCTCTTCTTTATAGTATAGTCTGTTCTCTGTTTCAATTGAGAGGAGTCCAACCTGTAATTCTTGGAACAATTCAAGCGTTATTCTTTTTACAATCAAAGAATAGTAATCAATCTTTATCTTTTTTTCTTCTGGCTTTTGCCTTTTAACTCCCGCCTTTATAATTCTAAGTTCAGCGCCATCCTTCACTCTATAAACATAGCGTTTCATCATCGCATCCTCTTTCTCATCTTCTGAGTCAGAGAATAGAATCTTCTGCGCTTTTGGAAAAAAGAATTGACACTCGTTGTACCTAAGGGCAAAATCCTCTTCTTTTTCATCAAATTCTTTCCAGCAGGAATGGCTATCTTCTTTAACAGCACACTCCATGTATGAATAAAGATTCGGCTTATCACCATCTTTATCATACGAGAACGGATAGATGAACGTATGATAACTCGCAGGTAACTTCTCCTCTTCACCCATTTTACTTGTCTTCTCCCAGAACTTTCACTTCCTTGTATCCTTCCGGTGTCAATGTAATCCGTTTAATTCCAAGAACTGCAACCGTTTCTCCTTTACAAAGATCTCTTATTTGACTTGGCATAAGTTGATTCTGTCTATATTTATTCAGTTCAATTCCGCAATTTCCTTCACAGCGAGCTTTACCGATTTTCATCACAATAGTATTTCCGCACTTTGGGCATTTTCCAAGGACTTCTTCGCCGGCTCTTCTTACGCTTCCGCCCGTTTTCGCCACAGTGCTTTCCTTTATTTTGGCCGCACTAATTTCCTGCTTTGCGGTTTTGTTTGTTGTACTAACCTCACGGCCTTCTGCTATCTGTGTCACTGGGATTTTCGGAGCTGGCCGCATGCGGACTTTGTCAAGTGAAGTCTCTTCCGCCGCACCGTATCCCACATTCCGCTTCGCTCCAAATCCAAGCGTCAGGAGAATCTCTTTGAAAATGCTCAGCTTCTCCGCCGCTGTAACGCCCAGTTTGGAATCTGTCAGCTTCATGTTAAACTGCAGGCAGACTCCCGGTGCGATTCGAACCATATTTATCGGAATTGGCTCTTTTGTTGGCTGATTCTTATGCGGTGCGAGATTGTCCATTTTCAAAATAGTACCTCCCGCCTCTGCGGTTCCGATGATAAATGCATCAAAAAACACATCCCGCTCACCGATTCTTTTTGGTTCCCGCAAGTCCGGATCAATTCCATCAAATGTTTCTTTTTCAAAATCACTCAATTTATCCATATCAAACGACTCAGGTAACAATTCCTTTAGAAAGCTCCTATACTCGGCAGCTTCCTCTCCGCTTTCGGACGCTCGTTTGAACACATCTCTGAGTACCCCTTTTACAGAACTTCCGGGATAATATGGTGCACCTGTGACATAGTCAAATAAGGCACCAACCTGTATCTCACCCTTGGTCTTTCCGGTCTCATGTGGATACCCAGTACCGATAAGAAGACCGGGGTACAAAATTTTCACGCAAAAACTCCGCGCACCATACATTTGGAGCTCATCACATTTCTGTCTGCCGAAGGCTTCAACATCAGCGCATGAATTACTGTCGTTGATAACGCGGAGAAGGGAATTATTAAAATTAGGCACTTCCTTATCATCCACGCCATTTACCGCATAATTCAGGTACTCGCTGTTAAAAGCATAATGCATATTTCTTGACTCAATCCTTGGCATCATTACTCTCCTTGAGTTTAAACAGGTTCATCGCAAGTTTTAAACAGACTGCATATCCGAGGATCTTTTCTCTGGCATCGTTTATATGCCCCTCTTTTGAAACGATATCAAACAGATTGGCATTTTCATCACCTCTGTAAAGCTTAGCCAACAGCTTAATTACTGTCGGCTCATTCTTCGAATAGTATGCTATCGCCGTCAGCAATCCGCTCATATAGATTGCTGCTCCGAAAGCTGCCATCTTGCTTCGAAGCGTTTTGTCGAGCTGCTTTTTATCGTCCAGAAGTCCAGGCATCTCTTCTATTGCAGCTTTTGCTCTTCCTATATTAGTTTCAACAAAGTTTTTATTCATTTTACTGCAGCTGCTCCCTCATACTTTTTAATATTCGTAAGGCCGTATCCGATTGTCGCATCCGCACCGAACTGAATCAGGTTATTCTCGGTTATCTTCATATCGAAGTTTTTAAGTGCATCATCTCCATCCGAGGTGCCATTCGATAGAACAGGCAGATAGAATACCGTCTTGTGCGGAACAATCTCCTCATACCAGAGGTTCTTACTCTCACCTTTTTCCAACTGGTTTCTTGCAAGAACCGGAAGCGGAATCTGATTATTCCGGAAGGCTGTATCCGGAAGGATCACAAGCTTCTCCGCATCATTCGCTTCAAGAATGTCTTTTGCGAATTGAATTATGCTTTCCGGGAGTTTCTTTCCTCCACTGCATTTATAATCTTCAATTACGGCACTGGTATCCCCACAGTAAATCGTATCATCTCCCAGTGTCTTCACTGCATTTGCCAATCCCCCAACCGGTTCTCTACCGCGCAGCATCGCAAAAAGTTCGCAGAACCTTGCAAGAAGCAGCTTAGTCGTAACATAGTAAAAAGTATACTTTCCTTTTGCTGCCCTCACCGGCAGAAAAAGAAGCTCAGCATTCAAAAACTTAAGATTTCCCGGTGTACTTTTTCCGCTGTTGTTCTTACGGGACGCGTCAATATCGCTTCCGAAAATGGCAGTAACATTCGGATCTCCCAATGTCTCAAAGTGTTCTCTAAGAGCCCCCTTAACGCCCGATGAAAACATGATCGGATGACCATAAAGCGGATCCCTCTCTACCTCATTGTCTATGATATTAAAATTGATGTCCCCGCTACCCATATGCAGGTTCGTGATGCAAGTTATCGTATAGAAATTATTTTTCATTTTTTGCCTCCGTCTTTACAAAACAATTCATTCCGATTTGCTGCGCACCGTCACACTTGATGCCTGTTTCAAATTTAACCGTATCCTTTACGTAAAAGACACTGCCTGCGGATACCAGATAAAAAAGTCTGCTCTTCTTCATACTGTCCCGGTAACCGTTCTTGCCGGTAGTCCCCAGCGTTCTGATCAGTTTTTTCTTTACAACACTGAAGTCAGAACTGATTTCATTTTCCAGATAAGCATCCGACAACACGTAGTAAACGCTGTATCCTTCCGGTGCACCAAGCTGCATGGTTTTTATATTTTCCGAGACACACTTTATATTTGTCTTTTCAGCTGTAAAATGAAAAGCTGATTTCCCCTGCCCGATATAGACGATCTCGTCGTGCGGCAGCACATCCCCTTCCGTCTCACAGAAAAATGAAAACCGATAACCATTCTTTAACCCCCGGTATTTCATTTTAAAGAAAGCGTCTTCATCTTTTGTCTTTGCAATGCGCGTATGCACCTCCGAATAATAAATATCCTTTTCAGGCACAATCTTGTGTGTTTCAAGATTCAGATATCCGGACTCCAGACCAGCCTTGGCATTATAATCTGCCGGCAGAATGGTCGTTTCACCAATGTCTGTCCTGAATGCCGCTGTCATTGAAAATGGCGTATAGTTTTCAGCTCCTTTCACATGGTTAAGCGGTACCGAAACGAGCCAGCTGCCGGCTTCATTCGTAATAAATAAGGGCTCCAGCTTCTTTAATTTTCCGTAATTCTTCTTCTCTGAACAGCTCTCGATTGAGAATCCTTCCTGTCCAATGAGTTCTTTCTGATCATTAGCGAGCAGCACACCGGGAGCGTTGTTAAGACGTCCGGCCTTTTTCAGGATGAGAAAGCGCAGCATCCCAAACAGAGTCGGCTGACTCGGATTGTACTCAGATTCGATGTAATAATCGCTTTTTCCGGATCGATCCGACTCTCCGAAATCGAAATTTCTTTCTCCGCCCAGAAAGTAGTTTTCCAGTGGAACCATATGGCAGAGATATCGCACATTATTTTCCATCTTATCGTTCCTCCACCAGGAATCGTGCCATGCGAAGCATGGAAGTCAGTGCCAGCACCTTTCCCGAACCTTTTCCGTCATGCTTTTCTTCAGAAAAGCCTTTCACCATCTTAGCGTCAACACCTTCCGAAATTAATTGTGCTAATCCGGCAATCTCCTCCAGCATCGGAGCCGCAAAAGCCTGACCGGCATTGTCATAGGTATTGCCCAGCGCATTCTTCATTTTATTTTTATCGCCGATAGCAAGTTCAAAGAGGAAGTTCTGATCCTCAAGATTGTATAAAACAGATTGTATCAGTTTATCCTTCTTTTCCGGTTCCTGGCCAAAAAATTGTTCTACAAGGTCAAGATAGCCTTTAAAGCAATCACTGCTTTCGGCGCTGCTCCCGCTTTTGGTCCCCAGAGGGCACACAAAACCGCAGGTCTGTCCGCTGGACTTTCCGAGCTTCACGGCAATATTGTTCTTCTTGCCTGTTTCCTTAGCCATTCCGAAGAGCAATCCTCTCGCGTCTTCAAACGCCTCATACAGCGGGAACTTGTAGTAGTTGATCGATACCCCAATCGACAGGGAAGGTTTATCAGTCTTTCCTTCCTTATCCGTAAACGTCGGGAATGTATTATCAAATATCTTTCCCACATCGCGGCAGAGTGACCAGATATTTTCTTTCTTATCATTGACAATCGGTGCCAGGAAGAGAAGATCGTCTCCGCCGGCATAGATGACTACGCCACCATACTCACTGATTTTATCTGCAGCCTTTCCTGTATAGGTCATACAGTATTCAGAAAACTTCTTGATGGCATTTTCTTGATCGCTAATCTCACCGCTGCTTCCTGCGATCAAGCGGCCCATATTGTCGCCGTCACACTGAACGATCGCAAAGTAACGTTCTGTGCCTGTCAGTCTGGCTTTATTGTCTTCAAGGTCTTTCGAAGTACACTTTCCGTTCGAGGCAATCGATACAAGATCCCGGATATAATCTTGTCGTCTAAGCTTGAATGCATCCGGATCAGGTTTACTTGCACTGCTATAAAATGCATGCTTCTTGATGTAAACGTTGGAGCCGCCAAGTGCCGTTCCCCGAATCAGGGTTCGCAAATAGTCCTCTCCGCTGTCCGAGAATATCCTCTGCGCAAGCTCTAAGGCGTCCAGCGCATCCGCCAACGTTTTGGCAATCCCTTTTTCTTTTACATTTTCTTCGCTAACTACAACAAAGTGTATTTGCAGATACTTATCAAGATACGCTTTTACAAGAGCCTTATTTTTATTAAGCGCCGCTGCCAATTCAATTGCTTTCAGACTTACTGCCCGATCAATAATCCCCTGAACGGTTGTCTCAACCGCTTTCCCGTCTTCACAGGCCGACTTATAATAAACGCGGTCATGAAAGGTTCCTATACCGCTGTCAGGCGCATTATCTTCGACTTTCTTCCCCACCGGAAGTGTCAATACTTCCAGCCCTTTTTGCTGTCCTTCGACTATGATGGCCTTCATCAGCGAAGAGAAGAAGTAGCTGGCGAACCAGAGACCTCCGGGGGTGGAAGTCATAGCCAGTGTGTCGATGATGGGACCGATGGTGATGCCTGCGTAGGTCATGACTTCACCTCCTCTGTTTTGTTAACTTCTTCCAACATAACTCTGTGTATAAAAAAGAACGGTTTGCCGGCATTTGGGTCAGCTTTTTTTCCTTTAGGCGTTTGGCTGTATTTACCTTTTTCTTTATTAAAGTATCCCTTAAAGCCAGCCATCAATTCGTCTATTGAAAAGCCATCTTTTGCGGGATCCGGCACTTGAAGAGTATCTGATTTTCTTCCGGTAAACATAAAAGATTTTCCATATATATCTTTCTGTGGTTCATTCGGAATTATGTACAGCGTATTTCCAACAATCTTAAATACAATTGGTGAAGGCATGCGGGCAATCTCGGTACTCGCTACCTTTATTTCTTCCCTCTCATCCACCATTTTACCTTTTTTTAATACTTTTTTAGGCTTATGATTACCATTATCCGAAATCCAACTCTGAACTTCTCCTGTGCCAAGAATAGCTCGAATGTATTTCGGATTTTTAACACCCCCAGACGCCAATTTTCCCTTTGTCACAACGACCGGCGCAATTTCGGTAGTCTTCATCCAACGTTTTTCCCCTTCTATCCCCTTTTTCAAAAAATATTCGGTCAGATAAGACTTTATGTATACATTATTGAAGTTAATACCGCTTTTAAGGATTTTATAGACTTCGTTGACATCAAGTAAAATATTCTCTGCCGTAACCTCGCTCGGATAAACCATCTTATAAATCGTTTTTTTGTCATAATATACTGACAATAACGCTTCCGCTTCCGCGGCAGACCCGCTTATGATAAAGCTGCCAAAGCCCTTCCCTTGTCTTGTTCCAAAATTATTAAGAAAGAAAAACAGCTTGTCCTTCTTTTTTATAAACTCACGAAGTTCTTTTACAAAACAAATAATCTCCAGATGTATAGACTTCTTATAAGAAATCATCTGCTTCTTTTTGGTTTTTTCGCCCATATTACCGAAGTACAGTCCTTTTGTTGGATCTTTAGAAACAGGCTCTTCATTCGGTGCCTTTATCCTCATCTGATACTTCAAAGCCCCCGCCTGTCCCGGCTGCACCCAGTCTTTAGGAACATCACCGCCATCATTTTCTTTTTTGTATTCCTCTATGAGAAATCTGTCCAGGCGCGGTTTCACATCTGTCGCTCGAAGCGCTGCTCCGTCTTCATCATGCTGAAAATGGATCATTGGCGACTGCTGTATCAGTTCAATTACCAAACGACTTTCCATACATTACCTCCACTCAATCGTCCTGCTTTTCATTTTCTGTAAGATATAAAACAGATGCCGGCATAATTTCCAGAAGCATCGTTTTCTGTCCAAGCTTCTCTTTTAACCGGCCAATCAGTCGCTTTAGAGCCGCCAGATAGGCTTCTTTGTCAGAAAATGCCGGATTGCAGCTTCCTGTCATCATATATCCATACTCGCCACCGGCTGGGCAGCCCCAGGCCTCGTGATAGGCGATTCTAGCCGGGGTGATTACGGCACTGATATAAGCTCCGGTCTCTTCATAGATTTCCTTTGCAGTATCCTGAAAAATGCTAACAAATGCAGTCTCAGACATGCATTCCTGTTTTTCCAGTTCATAACCGCTGTTTACTCCGGTTGTACAGCTCCATTTAATTGTCTCTGTCATCGATTCTCCTTTCTCGAAGCTTCTATCAGGCGTATTTTTCCAAGACCAAATTTTGTGTTTCTCCCAACTCCGAAAAGCTCTCCCATAAGAATCATTTCACGACATTCATCGGAGATATTTTCCAGATCTGCATATCCCACAATTCCTTTAAAAGTCATTACCTCTCCAGTATGGGAAGAATACCTCTTAACTCTTCCCCAATATGAATGTTCTCCTGACAACTGCGGCAGCTCTGCGGGTGAAAGTTTGATTTCCTGACATTCTATGCCTTCGAAGCAGCTGTACATGAAAATTCTTCTTGCCAGTGCAGGCATCACTGCTTCTGGTTCAAAATGCCGCATTTTCTTGCCTTTATATCGTATTTCTACCGGTGTTTGAAGCAATAGTCGTTTTTCCCTGCTGCTGTGTCTTGAATCGACATAATCTCGCACCTGTTGGATTTTAAGCTTCTCTCTATCAATCTTTCTATCTTCATCGAAAATAGTGCCGTCCAAACTTTTAACCCGGATAAGTCGATATCGTACTCTATTTTCACCGACTCCTACTCTCCCCAGCTTGTCAAATGCCTGAATCACCTGTCTCCATTCAACAATTGTTTTACCAAAAAGCTTGACCGAAAATGTCAGTCTGTCTCCTTGATTTGCATACTCACAATGGTTCTCGCAGTCAATAAGGTAACCGATTCGGTCCTTTCCCGATGTAAAGGACGGAACAATATCATAAGTTGGATACATAACCCTCTGAAAAGCGCAGATATCTTCAAAATCGCATTTTTCACACATCTTATCCCGCACGCAAAAAAGCTCCATAAGCATATCCCCCATGCCTCCCCGCAGGGCAGAAGATTTATAGTGCGGCAAGTTCCCGCTTTCAGAAAACTGTATATCAAAATCCAATTTTACAAAGCGGATTTGTTTTGCCAAGTCCAGAAGGTTTTGTACAGAATCGTTCATAGTTTCTCCAAATATTATTTCTATATTCGGTGTAAATTATATATATTTTCAATTTTAACACTATTTACAGGAAACAACAACTATAATTAGAGCTATAAAACAGCACTTGAAGTAACAAAACAGATATACTTGCGTAAAATCACAAAATCTTACTCAATCAATACACTTCATAAAACGTTATATATTTTCTCGCCTTCTTCTTTTTGCTCATTCTCATTCCTCATCATATCCTGTGGGTCATATGTCTCTGGAGCCACTGCATCTGCAGTCTCTTCGTCCTTCAAAGGTAAGCAGAGTCGTTAAACGAAGTCCCCTGAACCGCAGTCATCACGTTGACGTCGACATTCCTCCCGCCGCAGGGCACTGAGTAAGTAACAAGCAATGAACAACAATTTTCATTTTGCGTTACTTTCACAACGCTGTTCTTGCACTTTTTTGCACTTTTACATTAATTCTGTTACCTTAAAAGTATCTTATCGTAAAATAGGAGGATTCTCATATGGGTTTTGTTGACAAACAAGGTAATTCCATGATCAACGACGAACACAAGCTGCGTCTCACTCTGAGCCTCAATGCCCAGCTTAAGATGTCCGAAGACATGGATACATTTAAAGTCTCAAAAGCCGCAACCTTTATCAACACCGTATTTGACAACTTTAAGTACGAGGCAAAGTCTTCCATTTCCTTATATTTACAGCAGCGAAGGCTGGAGCTTGAGCGTCTGCTTACAGGCCCTGATCTGGATGAACAGAGCAAGACCATTGCGATAGACAAGCTCCTTGAAGCGGAAGAAAAAGAGCTGGAAGCAATCAAACAGAAATATAAATCTGAGAAAGGAAATGGGAAGCTGTACCATATCAACGAGCAGAATTATAATCATCTGACGTATGACAGCGATGAAAGCGCCTACTATGATAACCGGCCGAGCCTCTATGTGCGTGCCGTCCTGGAGGAATACTGTTCTCTCCCCTTCATTGAGCGGGAACGTATTTACAAAAAGGATATCTATGAAAAAATAGAGCGTGCCTGCGCCGAGAAAAGAATCCTGAAAGTCAAGGTCAATTATACAGGCAGCGACCAGCTGTTCTATGTCTATCCCTACAAGATCGTGCCGGATCCTTCCCACACACAGTCATATCTGACTTGCTATTCAAGAAGAGCAGACAATAGCGAGAAGGACAGGATCATCGCCTCCTTTTCCATGGCCAGGATCAATGACCCGACCGTACTCATGAAAACCTTCCGTTTAAGTCAAGAAGAAAAAAGAGATATAGACTATCAAATTTCCAAATACTCCCCCGCCTATCTTGTCGGGACGCCGGATTTAATCAGGATCCGCTTAACAGAAAAAGGAAAGCGGATCTACCATTCGAGAATCTACGCACGCCCCGAACGAATAGAAGCGCTTTCCACCGAGGATACCTATACCTTTAACTGCACACACCGACAGATCTTCAATTTTTTCTTTTCCTTCGGCCCGGAGGCAGAGATCCTCTCTCCCGAAAACCTGCGTGAACGGTTCCGGAGTACGCTGGCAGATGCATTGAGACAGTATTCATGATGGTTTCGCTGCATTGTCTGCACGTAAAAAGCGGAGGGGCATCCCTGTCGGGGTGTCCCTCCGCATACTTTTTTCCTGTTTTACATTGAATTGTCACGCATATAAAAGTTTGGCGATTTTCTCTTCCACCGCTGCAGATTCAGCAGTCAATCCTCCGTCTTCCTTCAAAATAGGTGTATCCAACACCGCCTTAACAGATTTTGCCGTAACAGCCGCAACCGCAATTTTCTTCTTTGACTCCGGCGTATACATACGGAAGTCTGTTCCTTCATTCTTCACGACATCTTCCATGTTCCAGACCTGAGGCAAGAATAAAGAATCAATATGGGCGAGCAAGTTATAAAACATGCTTGCCCCTCTCCTGATGGAACTGCACTGGAAAGAAATCGTCTTTAAGCTCTCAACTATTTCATCAGCCTGAGCCTTATTCTCCAGAGATTTCTCAACTTTCTCCTGAGCCTTTGCACCTGTTATCAGTCCCATAACCAAAAGTGCCGGCCCTGCAACCAGGCCGCCAAGTACCATGGTGCCTCCAGCTATACCAAGACCACCGGTAGCCAGTGAACCGCCTCCAAAAAATGCTAACGTCGCATTGGTAGCCGCTACCCCGCTGAGACTGGAAATCGCCGTACCGGTTGAAGCAGCCGCCAGGGTCTGGGCCGCTCCCCAGGCGCCCAGCGCAGTCAGGGCTCCTCCGGCAGCACCTGCGCTTGCTCCTCCGGCCACATTAAGGGCAAAGTTTCCCAGCTCCTTAAGTTCCTCAAAATCTTTTTCTTCTATGTTCAGATTTTTAATTTCTTCAAGACCGGTCGACTCTCTGAAATCGATATTCTTTATAGATTCATATGGCTGTGAATATAGATCCGCGCAAACATCGCGTAGACAAATATAACCGAGAGCGCGATATTAAGCCGCGGCTCATCGCGCAGCAGCCACATGAGCACGGCAAAAAGCAGGCCTGCGGCCACGAGCGGCACGGCGTCGCGCAGATGAAACCTCATCCGCCTCTTTGCGTAATACATGAGACCGTACAGGCAGAAATAGAAAAGCAGGAAAGAGCTGATGAGAAAAACCGTCTTCGGAATCAGGCTCACCCTGGTCTCCTGCATGAACTCGAGTGCATTGGTAAGATTGTTCATCGAGAAAATCAGGAAAATATGGACCATCATGTACATCGTGCCTGTTGTCTTCCTGTCTCTGTTGATGATGTGATTGTAGAGAATTTCGTAGCTCAGGAAGAGTCCCGCCACAATCAAAAACGCCATCAGAGAAAAATAGACGGAATTTAAGGTCAGCTCCCCGTCAAAATACGACGAGATCGTGATAATCATCTCGCCAAACGTGAATACCACAAAAAGCATCGCCCGCTCGCTAAGATGCCTGAAATCAAGCCTCTCAGCCTTCTTCTCATCCGCCAGGTACCATGCCGCGGCAAGCCCGAAAAGGATCGACAGGAGCGTCATGCCGGAGAAACCGCTGCCGTCCACCCGGATCGCCAGAAGAACCAGCGCGGCCTCACCGAAAAGCGCGAAGGCCCTGTGAAGAATCGAGGGGGAGATGGTTTCATTTTCCCGAATTTGGTACAGGGAAATGAGATACTGGACGCCGATATTGATAAGTATCAGGGCCCAGGCGATGTGGTACTGCGTTCGGAAGAGCACCCAGGACAGACGTGTCCCCTCTCCGATGTAATAAAGCAGGTACATGTTGATAAAGAGGAAGATGTGGTCACGCACGCCGTTCCGGCCAAAAAGATTGATGTAAAACGTGGAGAAATTCCAGATCTGGATGATTGCCAGCGTTGACAGTATGTAGGCAATGATCCGCGGGAGCGGCACAAAACCGCCCGCCACAGCCGTAAGAAGCGAGTTGTTCCTTCACGTCTTCCACCTCCCTCGTCAACGCTCATATGCCAAACTTCACCCCTATCTGACTGCATAACATTGCCGCTCTTTTATTTCACTCTCTCAATGACCAGCTCTGCCGACCCTTCCTCAAGCGAGTTGTCCTCATCATAGTGGATATGATCTCCCGGCATACCTTCTGCAAGCGCTTTGAGCTGTCCCGCCAGAGAGAGCAGCCCCTCTTTGTTTGCGGAGACCGTCACTTCCTTATTATATATGTTGACAGCGATCTCAGAGCCTTCGATCCATTCTATCTTCATCGCCGGCCTCTCCCCTCACGGAACATTATACTTTTCCCCCTCATACGCATCCTTACCGGCAGCGGGAGCTGCCGTAATCGGAGGCTCCTCATGTATTTCCCCTTCCGGAAGAGCCTCCAGAGGCGCCTCCGTTATCACAGGTTCTTCGCTGTCTGCCCGGACTTCATCTTCGACGGGCGTCTCTGCCGGATCGTTTTTACTTCCGGAGGCCTTGGTGCCTGCCGGATGTTCGGTTCTCCCGAAATCTGCCTTTTCCGCCGGAGCCTCGGTTCTCCCGGAATCTGCCTTTTCCGCCGGAGCCTCGGTTCTCCCGGAATCTGCCTTTTCCGCCGGCCTGGCCGCCTCAGTGATTCCCGGAGACTCGCTTTCCGCCGAAGCCCCCGCAGAGCTCTCCTCCTTCTTCGTTTCCGCTTCCTGAACCTGATCCCCTGAAGCGTCGGAGCGTACCCCCCGGCACCCGCCAAGCGCCAGCGCACAGATCACAAGGGCTGCCAGCAATCGTTTCATCATGTTATTCCCTCCTATGAAGGACCGGCAGGCAGATAAATCCGCCTGCCGGTCAATTGCCTTAAGTGACATTACGGAATGAGGTATTCTTCTCCCTCCCACTTATCACGTCCGTCAGTAGGTGAAGTAACGAGTATATCCTCCGAATCAAACTCGACGATTTCGAGTTCCGGCTGTTCATAGATCTGCTTCATCATAAACCCTCTCTCCTTTTATTCCGCAAAGTAGGCTGCCGCAGCCTTATTATACAGGTACAGGGCTTTACCCAGATTCTGTCTTGCCTCGTTTCCGTTGATGATACTGGTAAGCGCGTAGGACAAAGCGCTGGCATTCACCGTGTAGGTATCCGTTCCATCTGAAATGCTGAACGAATGCGTCTCTGCTAGCGAGCTGGCCGGAATATTCTCCACAGTGAGATACTTCGCGCCGTCGCTGCGTTCGTGAAGCGCAGCGGAACTGCCATCCAGCATGTAACTGTAATTTTCCGGCGATTTCGAACCGTCGAACTTAAAATAAATGCGCAGGCTGTTGTCCGCCTCAAAGACAACCGAGATGGAGCAGCCGGCGAAGCCTGCTGGTTTTGTGCCGGAGGTGCTCAGCGCATATGGTTCGAGATCCGCTTCCGTCACAGCCTGCGTTTCCGCACTCACAGTCAGTCCCGTGGTATCGCCGTTCTCGAAATACAGCTTAGCCGCGATGCCGTAGTTCTCTAGCGCTTTGGCCAGTGGCTTCATTTTCTCGGAACCGGACTCCTGCATATACTTGGCGTAATCCTGAGCGGAAAATGTAAACCCGTCCGTATAATCTGTGCCGTTAACGGACAACACCGTCACCGGATTTCCGCTGCCGTCAAGGATTTGAGCCGTTATCGGCGTGCCGATTTCTGCCGCCACCACGTCAAAATAGTAAGCCCGCTGTCCCGCGTTTTCACCCTGATCGATATAGACGCCGTCACAGAGCGGCGTGCGGGCCGCTTCCTCGCCGTCCTTATAGAACACGATCGCCGCATCGTCCTGGCTCATCAGTCCATCGGGTATCTCATAATAATACTTGAGGTTGATCAGGCCCTCAAACACTGCGGATGCGCTGTGGATGTAGATGGTATTCGAGGACCCTGTGATCTCGAATTCAAACACGGCCGCATCTTCCCAGTCCTTCTCGCCCATTTCCTGAATAACCAGCTGATAACGCCCGACCGCTGTGGGAACCTCTCCCTCATCCATCTGGATCCAAGCCGAAACCTTGCCCGAATCCGTAAATACGCGCCAGATGTACCGGGCTTCTCCGTACTTGTCCAGTGCACCCCAACTCATGTTGCCATCGTCAATAAGGAATGTTTTGCTGTCATAAGGATCGAACTCCACCGGTTCTCCGTCATACTCCTTACTTAAGTCGCCCAGGAATTCGTAGCTGTGTTTTCCCTGTGGGTTTACGGGTTCGAGAATGGAGAAGAACTGGTTGATAACCTCCACACCCTTATAGGTGATTACCAGCTCATAATCGCCGATCTCTAAGGGTCCCTCCGCCTGAACAAAGATATTGCCGGGGTAGCCCTCTATGCGGTCGTAGAACAGCAAAGAGTCTGCCTTTTCTCCCCGCACGCCGTCAACCACATTATACCAATCGATGTAGATGTTGCGCTCATAGGGATTCTTGTTTCCCCTGGCTGTCCATTCCACCATGTCCGAGGGAAGGTAGGGAATCAGGAAATTGTGGACATAGATGTTAGGCCTCCCCTGACCGAATTCACGGTCTTCAATCGTATAGGCCGTGTCAAATGTCCTGTTTGTCCAGATAGGCTTAAGGGTTGAATTACCCGTAATCGTAAAGGTATCACCTTCCGACATTGTCTCCTGATGACCGTCCGGGAAAATCATCACCCAATGGTCAAACATCATCCAGTCCGGCGGAATGATGGTACACTCCGGAACCGTGCAGGTTTCGCCCGGAGCCACCAGCATATCCTCCATGGGATACGCGTCCGGGAGACGATACCCATGACCGACCCATGAGCAGTCAAAGGCATCGGATCCTTCGTTTTTGTCAAACACGACCTTGTAGCCCTCAAACTGCACCTCAATCGGCTCTGAATCAATGTACTCCCTGCCCGTTTCCTGCGCCAGTTCGCCGGGCAGATAGGCGCGAATCATGTAATCATAGTGCTCCCACCCGGCTGCAGCGGGAAGCACATGCCGGTACGAGCCCGGGGTCAGCGCATTCCCTACCAGGATCTGCTCCCACCCGGCCTCCGTTTCGCCAAACGGACGGCGGAAAACCGCAAAATGAGGAGCAGCGAAATTCACAGACGCCTCAATCGCGGCTGTTGCGTCCGTGGGCTTTACCACCACGCTTTCCGTAACGGACGTGAAAGCAGGCTCCTGTACCGTCTGATCATCTCCCTCCGCAAACACGGAAACGGGAAGCATGCCAAGGCACATTGCAAGGGCAAGCAGTACGCTCAGTATCTGTTTATTCCATTTCTTCATGACCATATCCTCCATTGTCGGTGTTTGGGACGAAAAAACTCACTATGAATTATATTATACAGTTTCCGGCAGAGTTTGTCATTCACAAACGGCTCATCTCCCGCTTATTTCCTTCAAGTCAATTGTTTCCAGCCGCCGGGTCAGCCGTATTTTAAGCTGCTCGTATCTCGCCTTCTTCTCCGCTTTTTGAAAATGAACCCGTGACGACGACGGTCACGGCGGCATACAGACAGATTTTCAGGTATTTCTGATCCAGTTTTAAAAAAAGTCTTTCAAAGTTGTACCTCTTTTCTCCGTGTCAGCTTATTCTATGATGTCAATTACCTCGCCGATATACATGTCATGCGGATCGCCTTTCTCATAGAACAGCCCCGCCACTTCTTCCGGCATATTTTCAACATCAAGCGGCTGCTTCATGATCTTCCGGCACAGCAGAGTCACCTCCGCCTCCCTGAAGGTCATGGTCTCCCCCGCCTCGACCGGGGTGAGCCCGGAGGCGATCATTTTATCCATATTCCTGCCGGACTTTGCGCCGAGGACCCCGAGGATCTTTCTGTACTCTTCCGGGTAAAAGCTGACCGTAAAATACTCCCCGCCATCCATAAACTCATGCGTGTAGCGCGATTTCCTGACGTACACGGTTGCGGCCGGCATTCCCCAGATCGTGCCGAGCCCGCCCCAGCTGATTGTCATCGTGTTGAACTTCTCTTTGCTGCCTGCGGTCAGCAGGGCCCATTTCTGATCGAATTGTGTAAAGATATCGGTTTTGAATTCCATAACGCTCTCCTTTTTAAAAATGAAAATCTATCTTATCTCCGGATCTTCTCCAGATATTTCACCGGAACTTCCTTCGTAAGCCACACCTTATTGACCGACAGATAGAACCTGAATCCGTCCGCCGCCATCCGCCTGCATCTCCAGCCG